>Ga0114925_10001006_pt1 | contig 13494 bp, 27 predicted proteins | sample SumtaG_2_FD_87287 | JGI IMG/M metagenome (GOLD analysis project Ga0114925, IMG submission 87287) | Deep subsurface microbial communities from Indian Ocean to uncover new lineages of life (NeLLi) - Sumatra_00607 metaG | ecosystem: Environmental > Aquatic > Marine > Oceanic > Sediment | place... | reverse complement strand
CCCCCCAAGACAAAGCGCCTTTTGAACAGGATGAATAGAATCCTGAGAACCGCGAAGAAAAATGTACCCGCTAAATGAGGTGATAAAATGGTGATGGTTATCCTGCTATTTGCATTTGGGATTTTCCTCGCGTGGTTGGTTGACACGCACTTCATCATGAAAAGAAAGCCAGCTCTGAAGGCTGAGGGCGTCCCTCTCCTTGAGGCGCTGAGAGTGAGCAGCGAATATGAGCGCATCCAAGACAGTCAAAAAATTCATCCTAGCCGATCTTTTGATCGGGGTATTCATAACGGCAACACTCTGGGCGACCATCGGAACGGAAGGGATGGCGGCCAAGTTCTGCGGATTGACTCACGCAGATGAGTGCTACGAAATCGAGTGGAGCGAAGAGCACGTCGAAGAGGCGACAGGAGCCTCTCTCTCCAGAGAAAATGAGCAAGAAGCTGAAAGGCGCGCGCAAGCGCATCCGCCAGCTAGAAAACGATTTAGGCTCCGAGCGGGCAGCTAGAGAAGCTCTAGAAAAAAGGGTCGAGGCCCTTGCGGGGGCACAGCAGACACTTATGTTCAACCTGCGTCGAGTTTTCAAACATCTCGGTTTGAGGCCCAAGCATCGACCCGCCAAAGATGAGCAAGGATAAAAACAAGGACCGGACCAAGCATAAAAAGCGCAAGAAGCGCTCGAGGGTCCGAGAAGAAAAAGGTGTTCTTCGCCGGAAGAAGAAGTCCGGCGCCTCGATTTACTCGCCTTGGTACACGAAGGAATTCGTCGAGGTTAAGCTCGAGGAGAAGAAGATTCAGCTCGCCAAGCTTGAGGAGGTCGGAGATATTCGGAGTGGTGAGGGTTGGAACGAAAAGGCGAGGCGTCGATTTCAGCTCCACTTCGACAGGCTGGCAGATCAGTCAAAGACCGCATACCAGTACGCGGCGAAGAGCTTCGGAAAATACTTGGGGCTCCCGAAGGCTGAGAGAAAGGTCTCGAATATTGTTGCGAGGCTGATTCTCCTCTCCTACATCGAGGCTACGACACTCGTTGAGGAGTACGTTAATTGGATGGAGAGCGATCAAGAGCTTTCCCCAAATACGATCAACGTGCGCCTTGCAGCTCTGAGGTGGTTCGTTGATGTCGCTCGAAGGGTGGGGTGGGTTGACTGGAAGCTTGACGTGAAGAACGTCAGGGGCGGAAAGGTCCGAGATACGAGTGGGCCATCTGATGCTGAGTTCCGACGAATCCTCCGTGTTGTAAACGGCATGGGTGGACCCAAGGGGTCTAGGACCAAGGCTTTGGTATACATGCTTGGCTTCATGGGGGTCCGTATTTCCTCCGCCATTTCACTCGATTACGAAAATATCGATTTTGAATCGAGGAAGGTTTTCGTCAAGTGGAAGGGTAAGGGAGATGCAAAGGCGAACTTCGTCTGGCGCCCTATTGGAGAGGGGGCTTTCGAGGCGCTGAATGATTGGATCAAAGTTAGGGGTAGTCATGAGGGTGCGGTTTTCGTTCGGATGGATCGGGCAGCGCTTTCGAAGTCGAAGGACCCTCGAGACCTTCCGAGGATGACGATCCGCTCAGCCCAAAGGGATATTGAGAAGGTTGGGCGTGAGGCGGCGACAGTGAAGACGCTGACGCCTCACGGTTTCCGTCACTTCTTCGCCACGAACAATCTCAAGGAGGAGGACACACGGAAGGTGATGAAGGCCACTGGCCACACCAACATCAAGACCATTGAGTTCTACGATGACTCCGATGATGAGCAGGCGCGTGAGGTTCTCGATTCGATGGAGAGTCGCTGGCTAGACGATCTAGAGGAGACGGAGGAGGAGGACGAGGCCGAGATTCAGGAGCGATATGGAACGATCGCGTCCGCCTCCATGTCCGAAGAGGAGGAAGAGGAAGAGGCTGGAGATCTCGAGGGTCTAGGAGTTTGGTCTGCGACTAAGGTCACTGCTGCCAAAACATACAACAGAATATCCACGGGTATGAAGTCCGTGGACTTCCTTTTTGACGGCAAAGGTAATAATTGGGGACTCGTTCGAGGCAGCCTTTATTTGCTGGGCGGAAAGCGTGGATTGGGAAAGTCCACCATTGCTCGACAGATCGGAAAGCACGTCTGCGTCGCCAATCCGTTGGCTCGGGTTTTGTACGCGAGCGCCGAGGAAACTCCTGAGCAAATCAAGGAGGCTCTGGTTCGGCTGGATTGCGTCCACGAAAATCTCTTCCTTATCGGGGAAAGAAGTCTCAACAAGATTTGCCATATCGCAGATCGGATAGGCGCATCCCTCGTAATTGTCGACTCGATTAGCACCGTCACTGTCGACGGTGTCAATAAGAGGCCTGGATCTGTGACGCAGGTCAAAGCCTCTGGACAATTCATGCTCGATTGGTGCAAGGGGGTGAACGGCGGAGAAGGTTCAGACGCCGCCGTGATGCTGATTGCTCACGTCACTTCATCTGGCGAGATTGCCGGCCCCGAAGAACTCGAGCACCATGTCGACGCCATCTACAAATTCGATAGCCCATCGAAACGCAGCAACATGCGGTCACTCGCATGCGAAGGAAAGAATCGGCACGGAGCATCTGACCGAGAGGTCTTCTTTGAGATGACCGACAAGGGGCTGGTCGAGAAGACAGATCCCGAAGGCGTGGATATGCCGGATTCCGGGTACAGTGTGTTTGATGAGGTGTACGAGGAGGTGGACGATGACTTCGAATACGAAGAAGAGAGCAGCTTCGACGACGAGGACTGATCGCCGCGCGATCCTCGAACTACCAATTCGAAAGATTCACGACCACATAATCGATGCTGCCAAGTCCCTAAAGGCGGCTGATGAAGCCCTTATCGAGTATCAGCACATTCTCGAGTCAGAGGAAAATGGCCACACCACCAAGAGGGCATCTCGTGCCCTCGAACGAAAAGTTCAAGATGCCCTTTGGAGGGTAGCAAACCCTCATCGGAAAAGAATAGCTTCTCTCGAAGAGGAGTTTCGCGCACGATGGTTTATGTGGAGAGCCGCTATACCGATAGCCTCAATATCCGGAGTTCCGGTTAGGTACATATTCTATTCCAAAGAGCTTTTCATGGAGAGGTCCCTGACGATTTGGATCGCCAAGTGCGCTAGCGATTCATCATTCAAAAGCCTCGGCCATGTAATCGACCGAGACCGAGCGACGGTGGCGCACTCCTTCAAAAGGGCCGAGTACTTTTTGGAGAGAAAGAACCCTTTCTTCATGTCACTGCTTCAAGACCTGATTAGCCTTGAGAAAGACCTGAAGTGTCTCTCCAAAAAGTAGTTTCCAGCGGGCAGACCGGCGTTGAGCGGGCAGCCCTTGACAGCGCGATTTATCGATCATTATATTGGGGCGGCTGGGCTACCAAGGGTAGGCTCGCAGAGGACGGTGAGATACCCTCAGCCTACTTCGAAGGGGATGGCCTGGGTTGCGGAATGAGCGAGTGCGAGAGGGGGAGGCCCTTCACGGCGAAGCATCGGAACATCAGGGACTCGTGCGCGACCCTAATATTATGGCCGTCGGAGGCCGGGAAAACTCTGCCGGACAGCATCAAGCTTATTATCAAGTCGTGCAGGAATCTCGAGCGCCCTTACAGGGTCTTCGACCCCACAAAGACTTACAAGGTCCCACCGGCCGTCCGGTGGATATGCGAAACCAGCCCAGAGGAGGAAGGTGAACCAGAAAGAAGAATCAAGACCCTCAATGTCGTAGGTCCGGCGGAATCGAAGTTCCCAGGAGCCTACGAAAAGACCTACACATATCTCTGTGACGTGCTAGGTTTCGTCCACACGTACAATTATCACGGCGTCAAAATATGGGCGCCGAAAAAGAAAACCCAAACCCAAATAGGAAAAGCAAAATGAGTGACGCATCAAATGAGATCCCGAACGGAACCGAAGGGCCTGGAGGCGATGACTCCACTGCCCCCGTAACGTCGGAGGACAAGCCCAACCCCTTCCTTCAGAACCTTCGTAACAACCAAGTCGAGCAGGCCAGGTCGGCCCTGGTGCAGACCGTTGTCCAGCGAAGCGGTGACACGGTTGGATCGATCATCGAAGCTCTGGAGAACGACTCCACGGGCGACTACATCATGTTCGAGATCTTCAAGGGCATGACCATCGACGAGATTGTCGAAGCGGTGACGTCGAAGGGTCAGGCAGGGGCCGCACGACTGGCACAGGCATCGGTCGATGCTGTCGCAGCACCGGCAGCATCTAATGATTACGACGAAGACGAAGACGAAGACGATCTCGAAGACGACAACGAGTTCGACGATGACGGGAGCCTCGAGGAAGACGAGCATACTTCGAAGCCTCCCAAATCAAGCAAGAAGAAAAATCTCAAGAAGAAGGCGCCGACGAAGAAGAAGTCGCCCAAGAAGAAGTCTGCCGGAAACGGTAAGCTTTCTAAGGATTACCAGAAGGCGATCCTTGCTAACCTCAAAGAGCACAAGGCTCGTGACAAGGATTCAGCCAGACCTGCCGCTGATATTCGAGAAGATATCGGAGGCACCGACGTCGACTTCCGTGTCAATAGCGCCAAGTTGATCGAACTCGGCAAGCTCGTGAAGTTCGGAAAAGCACGCGGGACCCGATACGCCCGCGCTCGCAGAAAGGCCTCCTAGGCCACGCCGGCAAAGCCGGCCATGTCCCATTCCAAAATTGAGGTGGAACGCCTCTCGTTTCCTTGGCGGGTATGAGGGGCGGCTGGGTTCGAATCCTAGATGGGGCGCCATATGGAACTAAGGCATGGAGAAGTAGTCATTGTTCCCGCTGCCAGGGCTAGATCTTGCGAGTACTGCAATTCCGCAAAGGGAGATCCATGCAGGACAAAATCCGGGAAAATAGCCCTGATTGCACACACCAAAAGATGCGTGACCGCGCTCGAGAAATCCCTTCCCTACCAAAAAGTATGGGAGGCTGATGGTAGCCTTCCGAGATGGACAGGTAATATGAAGAAAACTGAAAGAATCACCGTCGGCCTTTTAATTCCCGTTTCAGTTCAGATGTACGTCAGCTATGACGATAATGGTGAAATTTATATATCAGGGGCCCAAGTATCAGAACTGATCCCGGCTGGTAAGATAAGAGAAAGCCTCGACGAAGAGGGTTGGGAGCACCTGGAAGAAAAAGTCGTCGAGGCGCTTGGACCGTTCGTCGATTCCGACGAAGATAATGGAGATGAGTAAAATGGAGTTCAGAGCAGAATATCTACGCAAGAAACTCGACGAGGGTTGGGTGTCGCAAAAGTTTCTCGGGATGGATAACGATGCTCCGCACTACGAAGTTGTTTTCTATCACGAGGCGGACGGGCTCCATTACGCCATGGAGTACTACTGTCACGAGAGCACTGGCATCGACTCCTTTGAGGGCGTTCGTGATGATGGGAAGTTCGAGTGCTGGGTGGTCGAGAAGAAGGAGACTGTGACCGTGGATTGGGTAAAAAAGGATGGGTAGTCAAATCGCATGGATGATCGGAATCTGTGGGCCGAAGGGTTCCGGAAAGTCCACAGCGGCATGGATCCTGGCCAACAGATTCCGATTCGTGAGGCATCGATTTGCTGGACCTCTCAAAGAGGCACTGAAGGCAGGCTTCGGACTGTCTGACAGGCACGTCGATGGAGATCTAAAAGAGGTTCCTACGCCGCTTCTCAACGGCCGAACCCCTCGCCATGCGATGATGACCATGGGCACCGAGTGGGGCCGAAACATGATCGACAAAGACATCTGGCTGACCGCATGGAGGAATACCATGCCGGACTCCAAGTTCATCTGCGTCGACGACGTTCGATTCCCCAACGAGATTGAGATGCTCAGGAACGACTACGGCGCCAAGATCGTCCGCCTCACGCGTCCAGGATATGAGCATTCGGGTTCGCATGAATCTGAGGCTCACTCAGAACTCGAGGCTGATGTTGTTGTGGAAAACGTCGGGGACATCGGAAGCTTCGGTGTTCGCCTGTGTGAAGCTGTAAACAAATTGAGGCCTGAATCATGAGCGCAGGATTCGCTGGAACCAACTTCGGATATATAAGCGGCCACCGATACCTCGTATCCCATCGCCATGGTCGACACGCCCAACGGGCCGGGAAGATCTGCTTCGACCTCGAAGATTCCGGAGTACTCCACTTCCACGACAACTCCGCGCCTCCAGAAGAGGGGGTGCTTGCGACCAAGTTGATTCTCGAGCATCGAGAAAACTGGCTTCGACACGAAGCGACGTGTTGCCCCGCGGACTTCAAGCGTCTTAGGGGGGCAGAGTGACGGCCGCGCTCGTTTCACTTTGGTCCGTGGGCGTTTTCTCGGGCGTTGCCGTGTGGCTTGCTCGTCAAACTGAGACGCCGGCCGCTAGCCTGGTCGAACGGTACTGTACAGCGTGTTTTTTCGTTTCGGGCGCTGGGATCATGGTCTTGTTAGCCTTTAGGCTCGCGCATGCATGGGGGTGGGTGTGATTTTCGAGCTTTTCAATGCAGAAGTCATCGCGCAACACCTTCTCAAAGTCGCATGCGATGCAGGGATGGTATGCTGATGAATGGAGTAGAAAGTCTCAAGGACTATGTTCTGAAGAACACCTATATCACAGGTGTAATTATCAACGATGATGGCCATGTTCAAATTGGATTCCTCGACCCATTCGTGCAGGATGGTAAAACGGACCCCTGCATAATATTCCCTGCAGTCGTTGAGATAATAAAGAGAATATGCTCCCTATTCGGAGTAAGTAAATTGAAGGATATTGTACGTAAGCCATGCAGGGTAATATGCCTGAAGAATGGAGCAAGAAGTCCTATCAGGAGCCACATGTTCGGGTTCTTCGGTTTCGCGCACCTGATGAATGACGATAATATCGCCGTATTCGAATGGTGGGAAGATTCGGACGACATCCATTTAGGTGTAGCTGAAAAGTGGAAGCCCCGAGGCGACAAGAAGGATGAGGCGCCAAGTGGTGATGGCCCGTTCTTCATGTCGACGCTTGCTGTGCCTCCGTTCATGCCTTGGAAAGTAACTGACCAAATGGATCTGCTGGGGTCCAATGGGAAGATTGTTGCAAAATCAGTAGACCCAATACGTGCAGATTGGCTTACTGAGGCCGCGAAGATCGCGTCGGCTGACAAAGATGAGTAAGGAACTAACTCGAGTCGTCGGCCGTGAGGGCCAGGCATATCGAAACTTCACGTGCGACGCGGCGGCTATCCGAGCCCGAGCCAGAAAGGCTTTTGACGCACGATTCAAGCCAGATGAGGAGAAGCCTGATTGGCCCGAGGCGAAGGAGGACGCCATCTACCTCGCACTCATGGTCGAGACCCTCATCGATGAGAAGCAAAATGCCTTGAACTTGCTGCATGCAATTCACGAGCACACGTCCGCGGACATGTGCCCAGCGTGTGGAGGGTGCACCTGGGGTAGGCCGATGGGTGATTTGTTTGATGTCGAAGAGAATGGAGACTGCCACGACTACTCCAAAAGAGAGTGCGCCGTTTGTAGATGGGTAAGACCAGAACCACCTGAAGGTCCACCCAGATAGTTTTCCGCCAGGGGACGGCGCCGAGGCATCCTGCCGCCGAAGCAATCCCCCAGGGACGTGACGATGCAAAACGGAATCCCGCCGCAAGCTCTCTGATCGTCCCGACCTAATTTCAAGGAGTCAACCATGTCCGAAGAGAAAAGCCCTCCCTTTTCAAGGGAATCGATCAAGTACACTTTCAAAACCAAAAACATGAAATGGAGAATTATCGATTTTGGGGATAAGTACGCCGCCGTAGAAGAGACTCGGAAGAACGGCCAAGAGGACACCCACATGTTCGCGGAGCTTTATGTCAAGGACGGAAAGTGGACGATGAGCGATGATGACCGCGATGACATCGCCAGATATAGCTGGGCTGATGAGCCTGACAACATCCTGGCTCACTTCGATGAACACGGACCTCCGACGCAGAGTGACCCACTCGAGCGCGCTCGAGTAATCCGCAAGACAATGGGATCTCAGCTCCACAATCCAGGCGACATGCTCGACCACCTAATCAAAGAACTCGAAGCCGGAAGGGATCTCACCGTCGAAGAGGCTAGGGAGCTATGACCGAAGAGAAAGGACCCTACCAAAAGAAGGTTCACTACCTGTTTACTATCAGAGAAGAGTGGGCCATCACAGCATTTGGAGATGACTGGCTAATCTTCGAAGAGACCAGAAAGAACGGCCAAGAGGATTGCCACATGAGTGGAGCAGCCTCGCTGATCGATGGAAAGTGGGTCATAGACGAAGACTCAAAAAGAAATGTCACCATGTACTCATATGAGGATGAAGCCGATTTGATCGAGGCATACCTCAACAAGCATGGCCTACCGAAAGATGAGTCAGGAAAAATAGTGGAGAACTCCAATGTCTAAGGGTACGCCGTCTATATATCTCGATCTGTGGGAGTTCATCGGCCCTACAAATACCAACCATTGCAACCTGGACCTTCAGGCGATGGACACACCAGGAGGAGTTCTTGTCCGATCGATCTCGAGGTCTCAGAACGGACACTGGCTCGAAAACGGTAAGCCTAAATACGAATGGATTTTTTCACCCCCCATATTCCTCGCCGGAACAAAAATAGGGCGAGTCGAGGGGGCCAAGATTTTGGTGCCTATGGAATGGAGGAATCCAGACCCGAACTACGAGGTTCCGCCGGTGTGGGAAAAGGCTATCGAGCTTGAGAAGAAGAGGATGGCCGAAGAGGCTAGGGAGGGCGAGCATGGCGAAGCTGACCCAGGATGACATCTTCGGAATGTTCCGAGCGTTCGGTATCTCTCGAGATCGCGTTGTTCAGCTTCGGAACGGATGCAAGGACAGGGATGGGGCCCGCGTCGCATTTGAGCGAATGAAGGAGGTCGTGGATGTCCGATTCTCGAAGATGAACTCGAAGGAGCAATCCGATCTTCGAGCCATCCGCGACAGGCTTATGCGGATCGAGTTGAAGAACTACAATCCTCCAGCTCAGACAGATACCCATCTCAACGCGAGGCTGCGACAAGCGGCTCAGGTCTACGACATGATGAAGTCCGGGGATATTCGAGGTCTATCCAAAATGCTAGATCCAGACTCGGTCGATCCCGAGTTCGAGGAGAGCTTCATCAGGAACCTTCTGAACAGGATGTCGAAGAAGTGATCGAGTTAAACGAGTACCAAGAAAAATCGGCCGACGTAATCCTCGAGTGGTTCAAGTCGGGTGAGCGTTCAGTCGATATCAATCTGTTAATTGGAACCGGGAGCATGAGGATCCTGCTATGGGTCGCTAGCAAATTGGTCGCTCTCGGTGAGACGGTCGTCTTCATGCCGCGCAGAACTGAGATCTGCGAGCAGTACAGAACTGCAATCTCCAAGAGCGAGCTTCCCAATGTCGAAGTCGAGTCGATTTTCTACGCGTACAAGAATGCAAGGGAGCCTGCCAAGGGCACTGTCGTAATTATTCCCGAGGCGCAGGCTCGCAGAAACATAGTCTTCGAGAAGGCTGTTGACGGTTACGTCGAGAGGGGAGCGAGGATCATATTTGCCAATATTACGACGGTCGGAGATCTTCCGGTAATCGATTCAATTAAGAATACTGGAACTCGTGGATGAAAAAATACTGGCCCCAATCGTCCTCGGCGAACTCGGCAAGCTAAAATGGGATAGACTCTACCGGCTCGAGATTCAGAAATTTCATCCGCCGGCCGCGTGCGCCTCCGCCGCAGAGCCGGTCTCGAGGTTCGCGCGGGCGGGCAGCACCACGACAACGGCCCACGAGACAAGCTCGATCGAGGTCGACGAAACCTCATGGAAGCGGTTCGGCCTCGTCTACGACGTCCACAGCCTGACCCAGGAGCAGTTGATCGACGCCGCCATGGAGATGCTCGAAGGTGAGGTCGGGCGGTTTCGAATCATCATCTACTACTAGGAGGGCGACATGGTTACGCCTAAGGCCGGACGACTTATGGGCAGAGGCCAGGACTTCCTCTATTATGAAAACCCACAGGGTTCCGTCATCGCCCGCATCAAAGAGCCAATCGAATTCGAGATACAATGAGAGACATAAAAATACCTTGGACCGAAACCACAAAAGGTGACCTCGTCGTCCTTAATGGTCGATGGAAAAAGATCAAGAGTATTGAGTTCTTAGATAATAAGGGCAATGATGTAAGCGGAAAAGAGACATGGACCTATTCGGCAAAAGCAACGCTTGTCGACGTCGAAGATAACGAGACAGATTTCTGGCCAGTCGACCCGAACCATTCTATAAGGGTAAGACCCGTCGCCCCTGACCCATGGATGGGTAGACGAAAGGAAGGCAAGTTCTGATGCCTATCTACATCTACGAATGCGAAAAATGTGAGAAGGTCGAAGAGAAGATTCAGAAGATGTCCGATCCTCCTCTGAAAAAGTGCGAGGAATGCGGTGGGAAGCTGAACAAGCTGATGGGTAAGCCTTCATTTCGGCTCAAGGGATCCGGCTGGTACCGCGATGGCTACGCATCGAAAGATTCCGGCTCTGATGTGGCCCGAAGAACTCGAGAATCGCTAAGCGGAAACAAAGGAGATTGACCGTTGCATTGCGACAGGAGAGAATGGAATTGCTGGATCGGCACATCTGATGCGCGATTTCCTTCTTCCTTGCTCAAAGGATCTGCTGATCCAGCACCTATGAATCTCCCCATAAGGAGAATTCATGGCTGAAGAAAATAAGATTAACGGGCACAGATGGATAGATGAAGACCGAGTATCAAGCCACGGCCCTCACTATGCCTACACGGATGCGCTGATTGATGAACCTGAAATAAGGTCTGACTGCCCTAAATTCGGTTCCCCGTCTGGGTCAGCACGTCTAAGGACAGAGATTTTCCAAGTGCTCACACAGGGGAATCCTGCGTACATAGATAAGGAACGTTCAGATCGAACCTCCGCCGAGCGCCTGGGAGCATTCTGGCCGCTCGAGTGGAAGCTCGTGATCGAAGAGGCTGCAAGGCGGCAGGGCAGCTGCATCACATGCTCCGCATGGTGGAGTCGGAAGAATCGATGCACTGCGGCTGCAGAGGGGAATGGCCCTGGCAGACACTGGCATGCATCGGAAGTTGCAAAGCCGCCGTGGTGTCCGGGGTGGAGGCCAAAACCAGCGTACGATGACGTGGTAAAATAGGCTCATGGCAGGGCCTAAAGAAGAGCAGACCCACAAGCATAGAAACATCCTCGACGACATCCTCGACCTTGGCCTCGTCTCGGCAATGGTTGCCTGGTACTTCACCGGCATCGAGTTGGACAAAGAGACTCTCGCCATGCTCGGTGGCGCCGGCGCGTCTGCCCGTGTGTTCCTTCGTCGAATCCTCATGCACTTTTGGGGGGACAGTCTCGGGCCCGCGAGGGATACAGCATCGGAAGGCACAGTTCGAACCGAGTTGCCAGATCCAGAAGATCGGCCTGACGATAATGGATCTGAGGAGGATCGAGAAGAAGGAGACGAAGAGGGATAGGCGTCCTATCTTCAACCTGGAGGTCCGCGCTCGCGGGCCTTTTTTATGGAATTCCCAATGGACAGAAGGCCGCCACTGACAGAAAGACAGCATGAGGCACTGAGCTTCATCAGTTCATTCAATCGAAAATTTGGATTCCCACCCTCTCTGCGTGAAATAGGAGAGAGTATGGGGATTACATCCACAAACGGCGTTTCGGATCACCTTAAGGCGCTCGAGAAAAAGGGTTATATCTTTAGGGAGCCGATTAAAAGCCGAGCAATAATTGTGGTTGACGATATGCTGGAATCCCAGCAGGACAGGATAACGAAAGAAGAGGCATCCATCATCCTCGACGCGCTAAGCGCCTTTGGAAGCGGCTCTTCTTCTACTCAGGATCAAAGCATCCTGAACAAGCTCCGGCGAATCGCCGGACGAACTGGCTAGTCTGGCCTCTTGGGGCCCCTGTCATGGGGGCCCAGGTGCTTGTACTTGTCGTACATGAGCTTCTTGGCAGCCGCATCGTCAGCCGCCTTTCGGAATTCCGGGTCCTGCTTGGGCAGAGATTCCTCATCTGGAAACTCCCGAGGAAAGGCTCGGACCATTGTCTTGTCGAGGCGCTGGAAGCCCTTGTCGATCATAATAGTCTGATTCACAGACTCAACCTGAAGATCGATAATGTCCTCCTTGACCTGCGTGAACTCCTTTTCCTTGAACTCGGCGAAGCTCGCCTTGTTCCCGGCGATGGCTTTGTCGACCTTTTTGGCGCGCTGTTCAGCCTGAATTTCAGACCTAATTTGGGCTCCGTACCAGGCAAGTCCTGAGCTGGACGCAGTAATGAAGAATGCGAGAATTTTCCCGCCGTGTTTACCTATGAAGGACTGGCTTTTCTTCCAGTTTTCGGCTTGGCGTTCAGCTATCTCGCTGTCCGCAGCGCGCTTATCCATCTCGGTCCTAAGGAATTCTGTCCATTCGTCTGTCAGAGACCCCATGCTCTCGTTCAGTCTGCGTACTGCGGCTCCCACTTCCTCGTTCGTCATCGGCTCGTCTCCCTCATAATCAAAGCTGGGATCGACGTCGACGTCTATCCCATCCGGATTCAGTGTCGGCCATGTCTTAGGGCGGTTCTGCCTTGCAGATTCCGCACGTAGTGCACCAGGAAAATCACCTGCCATGGTTCACCGCTCATAATTCATGCCGATATCGTAGATATGCTTTCGCATAAAGTAGATTGAGTCGCCTTTTTTGAGATCTTCTTGCAAGGAGATATTGTTGAGTACAGTTCCGTGCCATTTTCGACCGACGAATCCGTCGATTCGAACCCAGAACCGCTCATTGTTTCGGGCGACCTTCACCATATTGCCAGGCTTCAGCTTCTTGATCTCCGCATCTGACGGAACCTCGAACGTCTCGGGGAACTCGAAGTGCATCAAGCGGGCATTGACTAGTCCCTTGATAGCCTTCGGAGTTGCCCGAGAGCGCTTTGGTGAGGCCTTCGGATTTGGCTTCCGATGGTCTCGATCTTGATGCCGGCCTTTCGGCATTGGCCTAGCCTCCGGTAGAATCTGGCTCGGGCGCGGGGGCGCCTGTGAGGGACTCGTAGTAGACCGCCGAGGCGTCTCTGAGCTGCTGGAAAAGACCCTTCATTATCGGAGTCCACTTATTGGGGTCCTCCCAAGGACATTGCTCGCTCTGGTCCTTCAGAATTCGAAGGGTGATCTTGTCAACGTCGGTCCACCCCTCCGAAACCAACTGGTGGAATCGGTTGGTGATGTAGGTGTTGTGGGCGGACGGGTTGATCTTTTGAGCGATCTCCATGCATTCCTGGTCGAGGACTAAGAAGGCATTGGATGTATTAGGGTCGAAACTACCCTCATAGTGCTCTCCTGCCGTGTTCACGTCGATACTGGGCTTGCTGCTCGACTCGGAGGACTTCTTCTTCTTTTTGGTTCCGAAGAGGAGCGCGCCGGCGCCGAGGGCGAGTACCAAAGGGGCTGCTGATTTTGCCATTTTCTTTTTTTCTCCT
>Ga0114925_10001005_pt1 | contig 13498 bp, 14 predicted proteins | sample SumtaG_2_FD_87287 | JGI IMG/M metagenome (GOLD analysis project Ga0114925, IMG submission 87287) | Deep subsurface microbial communities from Indian Ocean to uncover new lineages of life (NeLLi) - Sumatra_00607 metaG | ecosystem: Environmental > Aquatic > Marine > Oceanic > Sediment | place... | reverse complement strand
GGCTTGCGATCCGGTTGCTTCCCTCCAACGTCATTCCCGCCTTCCCTCATACGATCCACAACACCATGAGAAGCAACGTCGCTGCCAGGATCGCAAGGGGGTTTGTCAGGTTGGCCAGTGTTCCAGCCGCAAGCGCTGAGTAGGTCAGGCCGCCGCGCTCGATCGTCATCAAAGCGCGGGCGCGCGTGTCGATCTCGTTCATAATCGCCTGCGCATGAGCGAGGCTGCACACGTTGGTGAATTTCTCGGTGACTAAGATGTAGCGCGTGCCCTTCAGCGTCTCATCGAGGTTGAAGCTGTCATCGCAAGGGGCGTTCGCGAACTGGCGCACGGTGGCCGCCGAGGGAATCGGTGAATGGTGCACGATGACGAAGGCCTGATAGAGATCGCCAAATGAGGGGCGGCCCGTCCGTGCGATGTCGGCAGCAATGCGGTCGCAGCCCCCGCTCCAAAGATGGGACTCCGGGTCGTCCTCGCACGTCATCCGAACTGCATAGCCGTAATGCAGATCGGCCCGCCCCTGCTTGTCGCTAAACTCTATCGCAACGTACAAACCGGCGCCCGCGAGGCATGCGCCCGCGATGATGCGCCAGTGACGGCGGATGACGGCCGCCACGCTGCTTAAGCCAAAGTCGCCACGCATCAGCGCACGTTCTCATCACCGCCGGCGACGGACAAGGTTCCGCTTAAATGATGCCTGGTGCCACTGTGAGCACTCGGCCGCAAGCAGGAGCCCAAGACGGGAAGCCCGTGGCCTTGGGACGCCTTCGCCCCAATGACCATCGCGATCATAGCCAGCCCGCGGTACAACCCTTAATATACTCAGCGCGCTAGGATCGCCAAATACGGGAGGGACAGTCACGTGCGCGGACTCGGTCGCAATGTGCTCGAAGCAATCTATGCGTCTTGGGCCGCCCGGGATCTTGATGCGGTCCTCGCCTGCTTTTCCGATGAACTGGTCATTATCGTCCATGCGCCGGCTGACATCGTGCCGTGGGCAGGCGAGACGCGCGGCAAGGCACAATTGGAGCATCGCTTACGAGAGATTCTGCGAGAGTTCGAGTTTCTTCGCTATAGCCCTGTGGTCATCAGCGACGCCGGTGACATTTGCCACGCACAAGTGCACTTCCGTTTCCGCCACCTGAAGACTGGGCATGAGATCGAGGGGACCCTGCGCCACATCTGGCAGGAAAGAGGGGACAAGATCGTGCGCCTGGAGGAGTTCCACGATACTGAGCGCCTGCGCGCGTTCTTTGAACTGCTGACGACGGGGGGCTCCAAGCCGTGATGGGTACCGCGGCCGGGCGGCGTCAGACCCCGGCCGGTTTGGCTGATGCTATGATTGGCTGCGTGGATGCAAGTAGAAGGTGATCATCAGCATCGACATGAGGATGCAGGAGAAGATCCCGGACACGGTGCCGAGCCAGATTCCTGAATTGCCTCCATCATAGACCGTGGGATAATCATCAAGCATCTCGTGTGCGGCAAGGCTGCCGGCCAGCGATGCGATGACCGCAAACGTGAGCACCACACCAGGGATCTTGAACGTGTCGGGCCCTGCACCGGAGACGCCATGGATCAACGCATTGCGTATGATCCCGGCTACGATCGTTGCGACGAACCCCGCGATGATCGCCAGCCACGCCTTTTCAGCGACGACGCCTTCTAACAGACCGCCGACGCCGGCGCCGACCGCCGCTCCAATGAGGATCACGATGATTAGGCTTGCCGACGTCGCACCTGGTGGAAACATCCCCCATCTCCCGTTCTTTTGATTGCTGCCCTGAACGCTTTTAGCGGCCGCCATTCTTTACACTGACTTCGGGGGGTCAAGCCCGTTGAAAGGGCCGTTTCCGTGCCGGATTACGATCTGTTAGCGCTTCCAAATGATTGGAGACGATTCCTCACACTACGTCGGAACTCTGTCGAGCCCAGCACGCCCCACGTCAGTGCGAGACTTTGTGCACACGTCATCGTTTGGGGTGCGTAACCTTCAAGATTTTTTGGTGCTTTCGGTGGACGCGCTCATAAAGCCGTGAAACTCTTTGCCAGGCATCACTCAGCAGACCCAGGGAGAAGAGCCATGGACCTGTTTCTTGGCGTTTTGATTGGATTGATCGTCGCAATCATCGCGATTCTGATTTTCAGCTTTATCTTTATGTGGCTCTGGAACCTGGTGATGCCGGATGTTTTCGGCCTCAAGCAAATCACACTTTGGCAGGCGCTCGGAATTTTGATCCTCGCCTCGATCCTGTTCGGCGGACACCGTGTCGTGAACGTTTACCAGCCGGCGCCGCAACACATGGAAGCACCTAGACCCCTTTAGTGCTTTCGTATCTCGTCGATCGTGTCTTGTTGTCTGCCAAATGCGGGTTGCGCTTTGGAAGCGCAATCAGCACTTGCGCAGTTCTGCGGACAGCTCGCGGAAATAGACGGAGCGTTGCGGTGAGACCGTAACCAGCTGCTCACACGTCGTACCCGCAACCGCCATCTTAGCCACGAAGAAGCGGCCGCCGAGCATGACCTCAAAGCCGTCGTTGGTCACGATGCCGCGCACCGTGCCGGTGAGCGAGTTGATCCTGTCTTCCCAGCGGCCTGTGACCTCCATGCCATCAACCCACAAGAGCGTGGCAGCCTCTAGCCGGGTCACGCGGCCCTTGCAGCGCAAGTTTTGCCTCATACCGGCACCATTCTTGGTGGGCCGGTAGGTGACGATGCACTTGAAGTTCTCGGCTGGCCCCGAGTTAAGCGTCATGACGGCCTCACCTGTCCAGCGTCCGGCAAGACGCGCCAGTGGATCAGAGTCCGAAATCGCGGCGATGTTGGCTGTGGTGGCGGCCATCAGGATGCCGCCGCTGCTAATAACGACCTTGAGAAAACGAGAGGTGCGAAGCACAAGACCCTCCACTCGGGCAGCCGGTTTGGTTAGGCAAGCGTTGTTGCGCCTCTCAACTATGCACTGTCAGGATTAATGATCTGTTTACTTTCGCGTTCTGCCGAAAAAATAAGTCCGGCGTGCATGGTCCCGGTGCCCCCCGTGACTTGCGTATTCTCCTGTGCGATCTGGTGAGCGTCTTGTCCGCGGGCAAAAAAGATGGCACGCAAAGTTGTACGGGCTTGTCAAAGCGGCGACGCCGCGTCCAGGCGACCGGGCAGACTGGGTTCTGCTATGATCTAATAAAAGGCGGACGCAGCGATTGCGAGGATGCCTGAGCAGAAGGCAAAGGAATGACCGGTATTCCCGATTTCACGAAGATTGCGCTCCAAGACGCGGGCCAAAGTGCACCGGCCGCGCCAGGAGAAGGCGTCGCGTGGGAGGCGCCGGAAGGCATCGCCATCAAGCCGGTGTACACGGGTGCCGATACCTCTGATCTCGACTTCCTCGATACCTGGCCTGGCATCGCGCCCTATCTGCGCGGTCCCTACCCCGCGATGTACGCGCTCCGGCCATGGACCATCCGCCAATACGCAGGCTTCTCAACGGCTGAGGATTCCAACGCATTCTACCGCCGCAACATTGCGGCCGGCCAAAAGGGATTATCGGTGGCCTTCGATCTCGCCACCCACCGCGGCTACGACAGCGATCATCCGCGCGTACGCGGTGATGTCGGCATGGCGGGCGTGGCGATCGACTCCATCTTTGACATGCGCACGCTGTTCTCCGGCATCCCGCTAGAGCAGATGTCGGTGTCGATGACCATGAATGGCGCGGTGTTGCCGGTGCTCGCGCTCTTTATCGTGGCGGGCGAGGAGCAAGGCGTGCCGCCGGAGAAGTTGTCGGGCACTATCCAGAACGACATCCTCAAAGAGTTCATGGTGCGCAACACTTACATCTATCCGCCCGAACCCTCCATGCGCATCGTGTCCGACATCTTCGCCTATTCAAGCGTGCATATGCCGAAGTTCAACTCAATTTCGATCTCCGGCTATCACATGCAGGAGGCGGGGGCGACGGCGGACCTGGAGCTTGGATATACGCTGGCCGACGGCATCGAATATGCACGCGCGGGCGTGGCGGCCGGCCTTAATATCGATGCGTTCGCGCCGCGGCTTTCGTTCTTCTGGGCGATTGGCATGAATTTCTTCATGGAGATCGCCAAAATGCGCGCGGCGCGCTTGTTGTGGGCGAAGCTCATCCGCGAGGAGTTTAAGCCGAAGAATCCACGCTCTCTGAGCCTGCGCACACACTGCCAGACATCAGGTTGGAGCCTAACGGCACAAGATGTGTTCAACAATGTCACGCGCACCTGCGTGGAAGCCATGGCGGCAACACAAGGGCATACGCAATCGCTGCACACCAACGCGCTTGATGAGGCGATCGCACTGCCGACGGACTTCTCTGCCCGCATCGCACGCAACACGCAGCTTTTGTTGCAGCAGGAGACGGGTACATGCCGCGTGATCGATCCCTGGGGCGGCAGTCACTATGTGGAGCGGCTGACTTACGAGCTGGCCTGCAAGGCGATGGCGCACATCGAGGAGGTCGAGAAGCTCGGCGGCATGGCAAAAGCGATCGCGGCTGGAATCCCGAAGATGCGCATCGAGGAGGCGGCGGCTCGCACGCAAGCGCGCATTGATTCCGGCAAGCAGACCATCGTCGGCGTCAACAAATTCCAGGTGAGCGACGAGGCCGAAATCGAGATCCTGAAAGTCGACAACCGCAAGGTTCGCGAGCAGCAGATCGCCAAGCTGGAGCGGCTGCGTGCTGAGCGCGACGAAGCAGCGGTTGAAGCCGCCCTCAATGCGCTGACCGAAGGCGCGCGCGGCAACGGCAATCTCTTGGACCTGTCGGTGAAGGCGGCGCGTGCGCACGCGAGTGTGGGTGAGATATCAGATGCGATGGAGAAGGTGTTCGGCCGCCACCGCGCCGAGATCCGCGCCATCTCGGGGGTTTACCGGTCGGAGGTCGGCAAAATGAGCACGGATGTGGCCAAGGTTCTCAAGCTCGTCGAGGAATTCGACAAGAATGAAGGGCGCCGGCCGCGCATCCTGATTGCCAAGATGGGTCAGGACGGGCACGACCGCGGGCAGAAAGTTATTGCCTCAGCGTTTGCCGATCTGGGGTTCGACGTGGACATCGGCCCGCTCTTCGCCACGCCTGATGAGGCCGCACGTCAGGCGGTGGAGAATGACGTGCACATTATCGGCGTGTCGTCGCTGGCGGCGGGACACTTGACGTTGGTGCCGGACTTGCAGGCGGCATTGGAGAAAGAAGGCCGCGGCGACATTATGATCGTTGTCGGCGGCGTCATCCCGCCATCTGATTATCCCGCACTCTATGAAGCGGGGGCCAAGGCGGTGTTCGGACCGGGGACCAATATTCCGTTGGCCGCGGCCGACCTGATCGCCAAGCTCAATGAGAAGCTGGGGCATACGGGCATGCAAGCGGCGGAGTAGAAGCTCGCCGCCGCGCATCGCCCCACACTGTCATCCCGGTGCTTGTCCCCGGGATCAATGGTGCAACAGTCTTGAGCTCGCCGCAGGTGTTGCACCGTATCGGCGTCTCCCATCACGTTCGACGAGTGGAAGAAATAGATGCCCGCGTGATGACGAAGTCATGCGGGGAAAGAGCAAATGCCGGGATGACGGAAATAGTGGAGGCGCCCGCGTGCCTCCTTTCGACGTCATCCCGGCGGTCCCCATGCACAGCATGGCTTTGCCCCACCACGCGCCGCATGGCTTCGCCATGATGCGAAGCATCCCGCTGCTTTCGCGCCGCACCCGCTTGAAAAGGGGCGACGACTGAGCTCCCAGCTCAAAAGATTCTTACGCTGAACGTTTGTTGTGTTTCCGCCTCGACCCGCAAAATTGCGATCAGATCCCGCCAAACAATCACAGATTATCGCCAGGCCCACTCCATTTAGGAGGGGAATCTCTGAGCATTTCAGCACTATAGAGCATAGCGTATCCAAGATAGTGTGAGTCTGTTTGCGTCTAAATGGGGCCTGCGGAGTTTATTGCCTTGTGACAACGCGTCTCAAGAGCTGGCGGAGCACGAAGTGCGCACCGGGGGGAAACGTTATGGCGAAAACGGATCGCGCCATTTCTGTAGATTCAGCGCAGGCAAGAAACCCAGCGCCAAACGAGCGCGCAACTTGGCCAAAGGCGGGAACGCTTCGGCCTCAGGCGCAACCATGCTGCGTACGGAAGCCGCAATGGCAGTGTGGGGCGATGCGCGTCGCGGCTCTTCATGGCGCAGCTACGTTTCGCGTCATGACGACGTCATGCCTCGCAGAAACGGCACCGGGGTGACAGGGGGCAGTGAGCGCGAAACAGCGATCCGGGACATCACGTCCAACATGGAACGCGAGCCCCTCTATTTCGTTTACATCCTCGCCAACAAACCCAACGGGACTCTCTACTTCGGAGTCACCGACAATCTAGTCCGCCGCGTCCAGCAGCACCGTGACGGTCTAGTCGCTGGCTTCTCGAAGCGATACGCCGTGCAGCTGCTTGTCTATTTCGAAACGCTCACTGACATCAACGCAGCAATATTTCGGGAGAAGAGCATCAAACGCTGGCGCCGCCAGTGGAAGGTCGAATTGATCGAGGCACAAAACCCGCAATGGCGTGATCTATTGCTGGAGCTGATCAGCCAAGATCAGTGAGCGCTATCATCACAAAGGCGGCGCGCGTTCCAGAACGGTCGTTGTGGACGTCGTTCATGCGCAGCATGACGTCGTCATGACGCGAGTGGCGGCTGAGTTGCAGCCCCATCCCAGCGGGCACCTGTTATGTAGGGAACAGCGGCCCACCTGGTTTTCTGACATATCCATCCGGCACTTACGAAATGCGATCCACCCCCGCCTGAAAGAGGGGAGGGCGCCATTGGAGACAACCAGCAGAGACGGAACAGGTATGATCCGTTCATTTTTCTTTGTACTTGGCGTGGTGTTTGCCGCCCTTATCATGTTTTGCGGAAGCTTCTTCGGCAGAATCGCGCTGGAGATCGATGGCGAGGGACCGGCCAACGAAGAGCTCGCGGTCAAGATCACACGCGAGCTGTCGCACTCCTGGTCGGTTCGCGACATTAAGCCCTATTATGCTAAGTCAATCGCCGCACACCTCCACTGGCCCGAAGCGCAGCAATCATTGGATGGCCTGAGAGGGCTAGGGCCGTTGCGCTATGTTGATGATGTCACGCAACGCACGCGCTGGACGAGGGCATCTTTTGGCCAGATGACATCACCGGCCCAAGCCGCCGCCATCATTTCAGAACTGCTGAGCAAGACTGCGACCGTGACCTTCGTCGGCAAATTCGCGACCGGGCGCGCGCGCGTCACAATGGAGCTTAGAAGCGAAGATGGCGCCATGCGGCTTTGGCACCTTCAGATCGAAAACCTCGACCGGCGCCGGCAGGCGCCCATTACCAATCCCCACCCCAAGATCTCTCACGCCTGATTGAGTAAACCATCTCGCATAAAGATGGCGGGTCGGCGCGCGGCCCGCGCGGGCAAGTTGCGTTATGGCGACGTGTCACGTGCGCAATAAGCGCCGATGGTATAGGAGAGCTGACGACACGCGCTTGTACGCACCAACATCAAGCGGGAGGGGAATGGCAATGCTGGCAATCTATAATTCCGATGGCGCGAACCTAACGCCACGCCCGCAAGCGGGCCCCCTGACAGACGAGTGCATCTGGATTGACCTCCTGCAGCCCACGAAAGAGGAGACAGCCTTTGTTGAGCAGGAGCTCGGGATCGAGATCCCCACACGGGCAGAAATGCGCGAAATTGAGCCCTCCAACCGCTTCTACCTGGAGAACGGCGCCTACTTCATGACGGCGTTCATCGTTTACAACATTGAAGAACCCGTTCCCTTGACCTCAGCCGTCACATTTATTCTGGCAGGCAACCGGCTGGTCACCGTTCGCCACGCTGAGCCGAGAGCGATTCCACTATTTCTACAGCGCGTGGAAAAGGGTGATGCGCCCTGCGGCGAAGGTAGCGTCATCATGATCGGGTTGCTCGAGGCGCTGATCCATCGCATGGCCGATCTCATCGAACGGATTCAGGACGAGGTCGACCGGCTTGCCCAGGGCATTTTCGCCGTCAAAGGAGGTCAACAAACGCGCAGCCGCCGCTACGATATTCTGCTCAAGGGCACCGGAAAAGCAGGCGATATTTCTGCCCGCGCAGAGGACAGCGCCACGTCACTCAGTCGAATGTTCCATTATTTCTTACAGGTTGCGCGCGAGCGTGGTGATGACTCGCGCACGCGCCAGCGCATCAAAGCTGCACAACGCGACATCAGCTCCTTGATGGATCACACGCGCTTCCTCTCAACGCGCATTGCATTCTTGCTTGAGGCCACGCTGGGCATGATCAGCATCGAGCAAAGCCAAATCATTAAGCTGTTCTCGGTGATGGCCGTTATCTTGCTGCCGCCGACGTTGGTGGCCTCGATTTACGGCATGAACTTTAAGTACCTGCCTGAAATCGATTGGCTCCTCGGGTATCCTTTCGCGCTCGGCCTAATGTTTGTTGCAGCGCTCATCCCGTTCCTTTATTTCCGCCGAAAGGGCTGGCTCTAGGCCGACGCGAAATAAAACGACACAAGCGCCAAGCCAGCGCATATGCCAAGCGTCATGGCGATGCCGCGGCGCAGGACCACCAAGAGCACGACTGCAAGTCCCGAAAGGATAAGCGTCACCCAGTTGACCGTCCCTAAGTCGGGCACGAAGAGGCGGAGGGGGCCAACTGCGCGCTCGCTCACGTCTGCGAAGAGGACGTGGAGCGCGAACCAGACCGAAAGGTTGAGGATGACGCCGACCACCGCTGCGGTTACCGTGCGCAGCGCAGAGGCCAGACGCGGGGCGGCGGTGAGCCATTCGATATAGGGCGCGCCCACGAAGATCCAAAGGAAGCAGGGCGCAAACGTCGCCCACAAGGTGACCAGCGCGCCGAGCACTCCCATGAGGATAGGCTCTCCGCCCCCGAAACGCAGGGCTGCGATATAGCCGACAAACTCTGTTACGAGGATGAGCGGTCCGGGTGTTGTCTCAGCGAGGCCAAGCCCGTCGAGCATTTCGCCGGGGGCAAGCCAGCGGTAGCCCTCCACCGCCTCCTGCACCATGTAGGCCAAGACTGCATAAGCGCCGCCAAACGTGACCACAGCTAGCTTGGAGAAAAACCAGGCAAGCTGCGCCAGCACGTGATCGCTGCCGAAAATGGCTGCGATGGCGAGCAGCGGGCCAATCCAGACCGCCAGCCAGAGCGCGAATGTGCGCGCCGTTTGCGAGAATGGGACGGTCCGTACCGGGGCCTGCGCAGCCGAACCGTGCGCAGCCCCCGCGACACGGAGGTATCCGCCGAAGGCCGCGCCAACAACAACCAATGGGAATGGCAAATCGAAAAAGAAGATGGCAACGAATGCGGCCGCCGCAACGAGCCAGTCAAACCAACCAATAAGAGCGCGCTGCGCAACACGCCAAAGCGCCTCTAGCACGATTGCAAGGACGGCGGCCTTGACGCCAGCAAACAGGGCTTCGACCGGCGGTGTTTTGCCGAACGCCCCATAGAGGATGGAAAGCGCGAGTACAAGGACGGCACCCGGCGCAACAAACAACAAGCCGGCAGCCAAGCCGCCTTTCACGCCGTGCAAGCGCCAGCCCGAATAGGTCGCAAGCTGCATCGCTTCAGGGCCGGGCAGCAGCATGCAAAAGCTTAGGGCGGAAAGATAACGGCGCTCGTCAAGCCACTTGCGCTCCTCAACGAGCACGCGATGCATGAGCGCGATCTGCGCCGCTGGTCCGCCGAAGGACAACAGGCCGATCCGCGCCCACACTCTGAGCGCGGTGGAGAAGCTTGGCGCCCGCGACTCCTCGGCAACATCTTCCCTCTGCATGCCGGCCTCCTGTCGCCAACGGGCTCACACAAATGGCTTCGCTCGCGCGCCGTTTGCATCTGCGACCTGCCGTCGCGGCGCTGCACTAGTGCAGCGCAATAAAACCACTAAATTTCAGGCTCTTGGCGAGTTTTGTGACGAATCACGTTCAGACGAAATGGTTGACCACCATGGTTACCGATGGTCCGTAGCCGACGCCAGAACGGGGTACACCCCCTTTCAAAAGCGACAGATACTAGTTCTGGGTATCGCTACGGGCCATACGCCACAAACACAATCCCCTCCCACCTAAAACCGCTGCCTTTATCAAGGAGCAAGCTCCAGGTCGTCCGCACGGAATGAACTGGTTTTGGGGGTTGAGCGTTTAGCTCGGGCGCTGTCGCCGCAAAGAACGGAGTATTGGGATGCGGACGTTTATCTATTCCGCCTTGACCATGGTGACGTTCGGCTTGCTGTCGTTGGCGCCTGCCAGCGCAGCAACCTATTGGAAGTGCATGGGCGCAGAAGTTGCGTGCGGTTCTTCAACTGCAAAGTCAGCGACCACCCGTTCCAGTCGCAATTACCGTTCCAACGGTCGCGTTGACACGAAGCGGTTGGACCGTCGCAGCACAAGTAAGCGCTCTACCTCGCGCCGCGCCTCCCGTCGCAGCGAGCAGCGGCGTGCGCGAAACCGCGTGGCGTCATTGGGGTCCACCCGCACAGGCCGTTCAGCCACGTCGGGGATGGCATCTTATTACTGGCAGGGCCAGCGCACGGCTTCCGGAGCCCGCTTCAATCCAGAGGCCATGACCGCCGCCCACCGCACGCTTCCCTTCGGCACCAAGGTTCGGGTGACAAACAAGCGCAACGGTCGCTCGGTCGTAGTCACAATTAACGACCGCGGGCCGTTCATTCGTGGACGCGTGATCGACCTTTCGCGAGCTGCTGCCCGTGTCATTGGGATGACAGGTGCGGGTGTTGCCCCGGTGTCGCTGGACGTACTCTAGCCTCGCTTGCACAGTATTTTGAGAGGGCGGTGGAGGCCTTTGGCCTGCGCCGCCCTTCACATTTGAGCGAATAACTCTTGGTTCCTCAAACGCCCAGAAGAAGCAGTCCGGCGGCAACGATGGCCGCGCCGGCAAGCGCCACGAGGATGGCAGAGGCTGGACCGCTCAAGTTCGGGGAAAGGGGGTCTGCGTCGCTCAAAACTTTCATGGTCGTGCCTCCCACACGTAAGTTTCCATTTGCGGGAGATGGTGAAAACGCGAAGCCACGCTGATCCCCCTCAGCGAAAACTGCCGCCAATGGCGCAGAAAGACGAGACGTCGCGGCGACAACAAAAAGGAAACGCCGGTGCCGGTCCTTTCCCGTTTGCCGGCGGGGGGAAAAAACCGGTAAGTTCCAGCAAATTTGATAGAGACCGCCACACGCGAAGGCACACCCGGCATGAAGGCCTCAGTCTCGAAATCCGCTCGCGAAGCTGCGCTGGCCCAGATCAAGACGGCCATGGTCGAGAAAAAGCTGACACAGGCCGAACTCGCCGACGCTGCCGACTGCCATGAAAAAACGATCCAGAACCTGCTTGGCGGGCGCTCTGTGCGCGAGCAGACCCTGTTCGACGTGTGCATGGTGCTGGGGCTCGATTACGACAAGCTGAAGGAAACGTGGGATGGCCAGACCCCGCGGGGGCCCATGGAGCTGCAGGGCGAAGGCGGGCTTGTTGCACCGGTCTACATGGGCGCCTACACCCGTGCCGCCGTCGATCATTACATCGGAAGTTATCTCACACTGCGGCCGTCTTTTGCACATCCTGGCGTCATCGTCGCCTATCGCACGGATGTGAGCTGGGAACCGGACTGGCCAAGCTTGTTGTTCCAAGAGCGGGACCGTCCCGATGCGCCTTACTCGCATAGGGGACGGCTCTATATCCCCGCGTCCTCCATGTTCATTCATCTTGTGTCGCTGACGAAGGGCGCCATGCGCATGGTGGTCGTGTCGCAGATCGACCGCTTTGGCAAGATGCGCGGGATCATCACGACGCTGCACAAGCACGGCGCCATGTTCGTACCGGTAGCGACGCCGATCGTTTACGAGAAATGCGAGGAATTTGGCGGGGACCTCGGCGAAATCACAGAGAAAAACGCGTCCTACGCCGACTACAAGAAGGCGCTGGATGAGACGATATCGCAAGGCTACGCGCGATTGGTGGTCCCGTGATCAATTCTCCGGCGGCATGAGATGAATGCCGTCGGCGAGCAGACGGACCGTCACATCCCTTCCCGGCTTGAGCAAGCGAGCCTCACGCGTGGCGATGGTGACGCGAAGCACGTCGCCAGCATCTGCGCCGAGACGGACAGTGAGCAGCGTCATTTCGCCGAGACCGGTGAAGTCGACGACCTTACTCGGCAGCGCGTCCTCTTGTCCCTTGCCAGCAGACGAGCTTGCGTCCTCCAACACCACATAGTCGGCTGGAATGAGCCACGTCACACGCTCACCCTTCGTGAACCGACCCGTCGTCGCCGCGCGAAGAACCCGATCGCGCCAGCGGATACTGCCGCTGCTCCTTGCTTGCGAGACCTGCTCAACCTCACCATCGAAAACATTCGTCTGGCCCATGAGGCGCGCAACAAGCGCGCTCACCGGGCGCAGACGAACGTCGTCGGGCGCGCCGCTTTGTAGCGTTCTGCCTTTGTGCAGAATGGCGATACGATCGGCGAGCGCTTCGGCTTCCCGCAGATCGTGGGTGACGAGGATTATCGGGATCTCCAGCGACCGGTGCAGGTGGGAAAGCTCTACTTTCAGCCGCTCGCGCGTCGTGCGGTCAACCGCGGAAAACGGCTCATCGAGAAGCAAGACCTTGGGATCGCGCGCAAGGGCCCGGGCCAGCGCAACGCGCTGGCGTTCGCCACCGGAGAGCTGATCAGGCCTGCGCGTCTCGAGGCCATCGAGATGTACGCGCGCAAGAAGGGCAGCGGCGTGCGTGCTGCGTTTGGGTTCGTCGAGGTGACGCGCAGCAAGTTTCACGTTCTCCAGCGCGGTAAGGTGGGGAAAGAGCGCATAGTCCTGAAACACGAGGCCTGTCGCGCGCGCCTGCGGTGCAACCATGGTCCGGGCCGCGGCGTCGAACCATACTTGGCTCCCCGAAACGATGCGTCCGGCGGCTGGCCGGTAGAGACCCGCAATGGAGCGCAACACCGTCGTCTTGCCGCTTCCCGAAGGGCCAACGAGCGCCAACAGTTCACCGGGCTCGCAGCTGATCTCCACGTCGAGCGGGATCGGCCCCTCTTGATGCAAGATGACGAAAAGGGGTGCGGGCTCAGCGGGCATGGGCATCTAAGCGCCGCCGCGCGAGCATGTGAACAATCACAATAGCCGCAAACGAGAAGGCCAATAGCACGGCAGACATCACGGCCGAATCTGCGGTGCGGAAGGCCTGCACACCATCGTAGATGGCAATCGACATCACGCGCGTTTCTCCGGGGATGCTGCCGCCGATCATTAAGATCACGCCAAACTCACCCAGCGTGTGGGCAAAAACCAGAGCGAGGGCAGAAGCAATTCCCGGCCACGCGAGCGGAAGCTCGACGCGGCGCATCGTCTCCAATGGCGAAAGACCGCTGACGAAGGCGGCCTCGCGCACATTGGGTGCGATGGCCTCGAACGCACGTTGGAT
>Ga0114925_10001004_pt1 | contig 13499 bp, 12 predicted proteins | sample SumtaG_2_FD_87287 | JGI IMG/M metagenome (GOLD analysis project Ga0114925, IMG submission 87287) | Deep subsurface microbial communities from Indian Ocean to uncover new lineages of life (NeLLi) - Sumatra_00607 metaG | ecosystem: Environmental > Aquatic > Marine > Oceanic > Sediment | place... | reverse complement strand
CTTTTTGTCCTTCCGGCATTTGTGTTTGCCAGCGGATGTGGTAAGGAAAAGAAAGAGGGCATAACAATCGGTTTTTCTCTCTTGACAATGGAGTTTACCTTTTTCCAGAATTTGGAAAAGGGCATCAGGGATGCGTGCGAGGATTTTGGTTATGAATATATCATGATCGAGCAGAACAGTGACCCTAAGAAGATGGTACGGGATATCAACAGCCTTGTGGACCAGAAGATAGACGGCATAGTAATTACACCGATTGATCCGGGCGCGATCGGACCTGCTGTTCAGGGTGCAAGGGACGCCGGAATACCTGTTGTCTGCGCTGATATCGGAAAAACCGGCCCTGTGAATGCTCTCCTCATCTCTGATAATTACGAGGGCGGCCAGCTGGCAATGGAGTACATAGATAAGATGATGAAGGGTAAGTCCAACACAAAAAAAGTTGGTGTCGGTAGGGAACTGCCCCAGTGGACCTACGCGCGGCAGAGAGGCCAGGGTTTTATTGACAAGGCGAAAGAGCTGGGCTATGTAGTTGCCTCTGAAATAGTTGTTGCTGTTCGAAGCGCTGAGGGCGGGTATGACACAATGCAGCAGATGATGTCTGCGGCTCCTGATGTTGTCGGTGTTTTTTTCTCGAGCGGCAGAGAGGCAGTTGGTGCGGCAAATGCAGTAAAAGCTGCAGGAAAGGATATTATTGTTGTCGGGTATAATGGCGACCCTGAAGAGCTTCAGGCAATCGAAGATGGGGTCCTGCATGCTACAGTCGTACAGCAGCCGTATTTTATCGGCTATGAAAGTGTAAGGGTTTTAAAAGAGATTCTGGAAAAAGGAAAAGAGTACGAGAACGCGGATGTACCTTTAAAGGTTGAGCTCCTTACCCCGGATAATTACAAGAAATGGGCAAAGAAAGCGGAAGAGAGAAGGGGTATACCTGCTTATTAAAAGCTTCTTTTAAAAAATAACATTTTTATATATTCAGCATTTAACATAATCTCGAAGTTGCCCTGTTCACTGCGTCTGTCGAAGTGCATTGTTAAGAAAAATTAGATTAGGTTCTGGCCAGGTAGGTTCAGATAAATACCAAAAAATGAAAATATAAAATATTTCGTAAGATGTCCCCCACCACTTTCTATCTACTTTTTAATAGCTAAAGATTCAATAATGTCACATATCGACTTTTCAGCATCAGTTTTACAGAGCGTTTCCGCTCTTTCCCCGATCATCTTTAGATTCACCCTGTCTGCTAAGAGCCGATTAATTGTTTTAAACAACACATCTTCATTCAAATCCTCATCATAAATAACAACAGAGGCACCATTTTCTGCGAAATACCGGGCATTTTCGATTTGCTCACCTCTGCTCTTTGATTTCGGCAGAGGGATCAGGATTGAAGGTTTTTTCAGATATCCCGATTCATAAAGTGCCCCCGCCCCGGCCCTGGAAACAACAATATCAGATGCAGCAAGCACATCTCCTATTTCTTCACTGATAAATTCAAACTGACGATATTTTCCTTTTAGCGGGATATCCCTCCTGAAATTGCCAGCCCCGCACTGATGCACCAGATTGAAAGGGGGGTCATACTTTCTATTCATCTGCCAGACAGCCCTGTTGATAGAAGAAGCACCGAGGCTTCCACCTATTACAAGGACTATGGGAAGCTCTTGTTTGAATTTAAGGAATGATAACCCGGATTTACGATCTCCCCGTTTAAAAATATCTCTCACCGGGTTTCCGGTAAAAACAACCCTCTTTTTTGAATAATGTTTTGTCGTTTTCTCAAATGAAACACAGATAACACTGGCAAAACGGGAAATAATTCTTGTAGCAAGACCCGGGGTTATATCACTCTCATGGGTAATTACCGGAATACGCAACAGCCAGGCAGCAAGGACAGGTGGAACTGCAACAAATCCACCCTTTGAAAAAAGAAGTTCGGGCTTCATTTTCAGGAAAAGAAAAAAAGATTGAATAACACCGATTAAGACAAAAAAAACATCAATAAAATTCTTAAACGAAAAATACCTTCTCAGCTTTCCCGTTTTTATTCCATAAAAAGGTACATGTATTCTTTCTGACCATGCTTTTTCTTTTCCGCGCTTTTCACCTATCCAGAATATGTTTGTATAGCCTCTTTTCTTCAATTCCCCTATTATAGAAATATTCGGAAAAATGTGCCCTCCGGTTCCGCCTCCTGTAATTGCAATCAAGTTCCATTCCTTTTTTTTGTACAAAACTAATACTTTTTTTTCCCTGTAAGAACAAAATTTTATTTTCAAAAACAGTTTTCATTATATAATATTTAAAAATCATTATGGAGGTAAAAATGGAGATAATAACTGTTAAAATAGACGTGCCTGAAGGAACGAATATTATTATTGGGCAAACACATTTTATTAAGAGCATTGAAGATCTTTATGAAGCGATTGTTAATACATCCGCCCATATTGAGTTCGGTATAGCCTTTAATGAATCCTCCGGGGTGTGCCTTGTACGGAAAGAAGGGAATAATGAGGAGCTCACACAGTGTGCCGTAACTGCAGCGCTTGAAATAGGAGCAGGGCACATTTTTGTTATCTATATAAGAGAGGGCTTTCCCATAAATATTCTCCCTTCTATCAGGGAAACAAGAGAGGTAGTACGCATATTCTGCGCAACAGCAAATCCGCTTGAAGTAATTGTAGGTGTAACTGAACAGGGACGGGGTGTACTCGGGGTGGTTGACGGATTCAGCCCAAAGGGAGTAGAAAATGATGAAGAGATAAAAAAGAGAACGGAATTACTGAGAAAGTTCGGGTATAAGAGATAGAACAAATCCAATATGACACATGAAGAAATGTTAGATGCAATTAGTCTAATTGGTGATTAGCAGGTGTGAGCATCTCAATATAAGAAATGGGAGAAATTTATCACACCTTATGCTTGACTTTTTGATACTGAATATTAGCCTTAGTACCTTAATACTGAATGCGGCTTGTCCGCATCAGGATAAAACCATAAACTTAAGAAAATATCGATTGAATATATTTTCTCAATTATTATATTGAAGTAATCCCGGTAAAATAGCGTGGTGAGGGCTATGATATGGAGAATGCCTGGATATTTCCCTGAATAAATCTGCGGAGCGCTGAATGGCAAAGACTATAAGAGAAATAAATGATAAAATAAAAAACAATAAGGTTGTGGTATTCACGGCAGAAGAAATTATTCCCTTCATTAAACAAAAAGGATACAAAAAGGCAGCTGAAGAAGTTGATGTTGTTACAACAGGGACATTCAGTCCAATGTGCTCATCAGGGGCATTTCTTAATGTGGGGCACCCTTCACCCAGAATGAGAATGCAGAAGGCATGGCTGAATGGAGTGGCTGCATATGGAGGATTTGCAGCCTGCGATATATACATCGGGGCAACCCAGATACCTGATGAAGATCCAGCCAATAAAATCTATCCGGGAAGTTTTGAATATGGAGGGGGCCATATCATTGAAGATCTGATTGCTGGAAAAGATGTCTTTCTCAGGGCAACATCGTACGGTACGGACTGCTACCCACGAAGGGAACTTGAAACCTATATCAACTTAAAAGACCTCAACCAGGCTTATCTGGTGAACCCTAGAAATGCATACCAGAATTACAACGTTGCTGTAAATCTTTCATCCGGAGTGATATATACGTACCTTGGTGTTCTGCAACCCAACATGGGAAATGTAAACTTTTCCTGTGCAGGGCAGCTCAGTCCTCTCCTCAATGATCCGTATTATAAAACAATCGGAATCGGAACCAGGATTTTCCTTGGCGGCGGCACTGGTTATGTTATCTGGGAGGGAACACAGCATAATCCGACTGCAGTAAGGAGTGAAAACGGTGTTCCTGTAGAAGGTGCGGGCACACTCTCGGTAATTGGAGATATGAAAAAAATGAGCACCCGATATATAAAAGGTGTATCCATGCTGGGATATGGGGTAAGCCTCGCAGTAGGTATAGGTGTGCCCATACCCATTGTCGATGAAGAAATGATAGAGTTTGTATCGGTCCGTGATGAAGATATCTATGCACCGGTTATTGACTACTCAAGCGCATATCCAAAAAGGGAGAGTAAAATTGTTGCAAAAGTTAATTACAGGGATTTAAGAAGCGGTACAGTAAAAATCCTGGGCGAAAATGTCCAGGCAGCTTCAATCTCAAGCTATCCAGTAGCCCGTGAAATAGCAGAAACATTGAAAACCTGGATACAAAACGGAACATTCACTCTCACAGAAAAGGTTGCTCCAATCCCGGGCGTAGAATCAGGCCAGACCTTTAAACCCCTGGAAATCAGACCAGAAAGAGGATAACTCGTATGAAAAGTGTCATATCAAAAAATATCATGCTGCATTATCCAAAAGAACATACAGAAAAACCGATCATCTCAAATCTCATAAAGAGGTATGACCTTACTGTAAACATTTCCAGGGCCAGGATTGGCCAGGATGAAGAAGGAATCATGGTTATTGAAGTTTCCGGAAAAAAACAAAACCTTGACGCAGGATTAAACTACTTAAAGGAAATAGGGGTCACCTTCAAACCGGTATCCATGGTAGTTTTGAGGGTCGATGAAAAATGTACACACTGCAGTGCCTGTACAGTTATCTGTCCTTCTGATGCCCTTACAATCGAAGACAGAAACACGATGATGGTGAGTTTCATCCAGGATAAGTGTATTGCATGCGGTTTGTGTATTCCCGCCTGTCCCTACCATGCAATGGAGATGCATGAATAGAAGTCGAAATGATAACTATAAATGAACCTTCTGAACATCCTCAATCTTCAGCATTTTCATAATTTTATTTTTAGCTTCGAGGTAGCTGATAAAAGCGATAATTTCATCAGGGGTTTTACAGCGGAGAAGCCATTCAAAATGTTCCATGCGTGAGAAGATTTTACTGAGAGACTCAACCATCCTTGTATAAATTTCACCGAGATATTCAGGTGCAAGAAACACGAATGCAATATGAATAGGCCTATTGCCGGGTAATTTCATATCAATGCCCTCAGGACAAAGCCCTATTATAGGAACAATATCATCTGCAAAATCCCCGAAAGCATGAAAGAAAGCAATATTCTTCCCTATAGGAGTAGATACGATTTCCCCGCTTCCAATAAGTGTCATGGCTGCTTTCTTTAGGTCCAGTATTCTGCTTTTCCCTGCGGCTGTAAGCTCTTTTATAACTTCTGACTTTGTTTTGCCCTTCAGCCTTGGAATAATAAGGTCTTTGTGAAACATAAGGGATGCTGTATAAGGAAGCGGTTTGACAAATTCCCAGTTCGCAGGCCTGGACCCTTCAATTACAACATTTCTTTTTTCACGATATTCATGGATGGTGACCATCGGCGGGCGTTCTGTTCCCCACACCTTCAACTTTTCTATGGAATAGCTATTCTTAACACCTGTAATTATCTGGAGCGAGTCAGATATATCCTGGAATATTTCAATCCGTCCGATATCATCAGCCCGCTGTAGCAGTATCTTCAGAATCCTGTAAGACATGGATCTGAGGGCCTCGATACTCTGGTTTCGGTGAATTCTCACATTAAGATCGCACTGTCCGATAACATCGAGTCCGTAAAGCCGATTGATATCGATGAGATGTCCTGTTTCAACACCATATCCGGTAAAAAAGGGGAGATTCTCCAAAAGCTCTCTCCTGCCTGCATATTCACCTGACAATGGCTGGGCAAGACCGGTCAGATTCGGAAAAAGGAGGTTAAAGAAAGGCCGTACAACCAGTTCCGTAACCCTTCCCCCTCCTGTGTATTGTAATTCACCCTGTATACGGATAGGCCTTTTATAAAAGGCTTTCACATAGGAAAGATGGGGATACTCTAACAACGGACCCACAAGGCCAAGGACAAACCTGGGATGGATATTCGTTATATCTGCATCAATCCAGCAGATGATGTCTCCCTTCAGAACGTAAAGGCTCTTCCACAGGTTTTCCCCTTTTCCGCGGTAAGACCTGTACTGGGGGAGAATTTCTGAGGATAAGTAAAATTCGGCGCCTGCATCGCGGGAAACCTGTGGTGTTTTATCTGTAGAGCCTGAATCAATAACGACAATCTCATCGAGAAGAGGCCTTTTTTCCATAAGCTCTCTTCTCATTAGCGAAATCTCTTTTCCTACAGTTTCTTCTTCATTCAGTGTGGGAAAACAGAGACTGATTGAGCACCCAAGCTCCTTTTTTTTTGCAATGAGTTTTCTCACACTCTTGAAACTGGAATAATGGAAGGTACTTTTCTGTAACCATTCCTTAATATATGACGGCTTTTCCTGATGTGTTTTCAACAATTTCTGTTCATTTTCTGTTTCAAAAAAAGAAGACATATCTCTTTCCTTTATTTTTCATTATCATTTTAACCTAAATTATCAATATTTGCAAGCAAATTGTATACTACAATTCTTGCTGTTTTCTTTTAATTTCTTTTTTGAATCACTTTACAGAATAGAAAAATGGCATGGAAAATAAAATTACCCTGCCGATTGATCATCCGTGCAAGAGGGATTTTTTGGGGGAAAATATTTAGAAACAGTGTTTCTATTGATCCTGATGAGGTTCTATGGATTCAACGATACCCTCAAAATTAACGAGGATACTTCTCAGCTTGCGTTTCAACACCTCATAGGAAAAAAAACGGGCTGCAAGGGCAAAGTTTTTTACTGCCTTCTGTTGATAGGTTTTCCTATCCAGAATGAGAAGACGGTTTATTTTCTCTATCAGCTCATCAGTTACATACCCTTCCATCTCAATGACATCGAAGCCGTATGGTTTAATATCCATCATATATGCTGAATACTGGTTCACCAGGATAGGCTTTTTAAAATAAACTGCCTCTATAAAGGCATTTCCAAATCCTTCGTAGGTGGACGGGTAGGCAATAAGGTCCGCATGAGGATACACATCCCAGAGTGTATAAATCTTCCTTCCGTTCGACATCCGCCCTCTTTTATCTCCGATAATATCCGGTCTGATAACGAGAGGAACATTCAGCTGTACTGCATAACTCCTTATTCGTTTTTCATACGCATCCCCCTCATCAGTGGTAGAGTGGGTGATAACAAGCTTTGCCCTGGGATTTTTTAATCTGCTTACGACCTCGACCGTGTGCTCGATCCCTTTTCGGGCAACCATCCTTGTAGGCTGCATAATGAAAAAATCATCCTCCTCCAGTCCAAAGGCCTTCCTGACATCGCTATTATAGTGGTTTATCGAAGGGGGCTTTTTTTTAAAATCCAATACATTCGGAATAACAACAGGGGACAAACCTGTACGGTAACTCAGCTCACGGTCAGCCTCTGTATTTATCACCACATGCAGTATTGAATGAAGAGATGGAGGGAAAGCCATCTGAAGCAAATCAGGCACAGAGTTCACATAAAATCTCGGTCTTTCCCAGTAAAAGTCATGATGATGGGCTATTGTTGGCATTCCTGTTTCTGCAATAAACTCAGTTAATGCCAGGCCAAGAGGGATATTCATGGGTATGGAAATACAGTTTTCTGCAATAATCAAATCAATATTAAACTTTTTTATAAACTTATAAAGGGCGGTCTTAAGATGTTTTCTTACTGAATGAATGATGCCGGTCACCTCAGAAGTCCTCTTATAAACTTTAAAGCAGCTCTGCTGGATCTGCTGTATAACTGGATCTTCAAAATGTGCTTCAGGGACACACATCGTCTGCCCGGAGTCCCTGTCGGACAAACCGGCAAAATAAAAACATTCATACCCAATGCGTTTCAGGACATCAGCCCATTTTTCGGTTTCTAAAGAAACACCATCTGTGCCCTGAAAACGGGTAGAAACAAAACCGATATTTTTGATTTTAAGACTGCCGCTATTTCTATGCTTACCTTTCACTTTCATTTACTCTTCATACACATTAATATAGTCTGATAAATTTTTTAAGTCTGTAACAATCAAATCCGGGGAGAGGCTGTTGCAGCGCCTGTCTTCCTCTCTCATTTTTAATGAACGAAGGTCTCCTGCAAATAATGCTGTTTGAAAACCGGCTGCATGCGCAGGGTAAATATCATTTAGCATGTCATTGCCGACAAAAAGAGCATTTGCAGGGACTATTGTTCTTTTTTTCAGAGCCTTCCAGGCCTCTTCGAAAAGAAACTGAGAAGGCTTTGCATATTTATATGCAAAAGAATAGAATATGAGATCTTCAGAAAAGCCAAACTCTTCAGGAACTACATTAAAAAAAGCTTCAAATAAAAGAGGGGTAAAAAATTGAGCATTTGAAATAATTCCCAGTAGAATACCTCTATCATTTAAACTGCTTAATGCCTCCTTCAGATAGGGCATTGGCCAGACAGGATTAAATATTGACTCATACTCTATTGCAAACTGCCGCCCATATTCAGGACAGCCGATGTTTAAAACATCCATCCACACCCTCTCAATCTCTACTTCAGGAAAATCTATGCCCTGACTTCTCAGCCGGGTGTGCACCTTCTTAATTTCATTATAATATCTTTTTAAGACCTCAGCGCCGTCAATGTTTATACAATATATATCTAAAAGCTCATTGAATTTTTTTAATTTTTCATTTTCTTCGTACGACAAATAAATTTCGCTTGATGAGATATCGCCTGAACGGCTTATAAAAAGCGTGCCGTATATATCGAAAAAAACAGCATGAACCGTACGTTTTAGCTTACCTCCTGACTTCAGGCCGGTGGGCAAAGGATGAAGAGGTTTTGCATATTTTTTTAAAATTTCGATATATGACAATTCTTTAACCATACGCTGAATCACACAGGAGAAGAAAGTTTTTTTCCGGGGTATTAAAGGTATCGAGCAGAACTCTTTTATCAATTGACTGGGTTACTGCGACGCTTAACACCTTTCTGTATACATCCAGCAGGATGGATCTATTTCTTTCAGGTGAATACTCATCTTTAATAATTTTTTTATTACTTTCAATCATTCCCCGGGATTCTTTAGAAAGACTAATATTTTTAAAACCAGGGTTTAAGTCAAGTATTTTATTATATTTTGATTTACTTTTTAAAATATTCAGGATCACCTGCTTCTGTAAATCTTCACTCAGTATTCCAAAATCAATACAACCGTTTTCTGTGAGTAAGTTAAAGTATTCCTCAACTTTATTTGAAGTATCAAATATTCCATACTGATTCAGCTTTTCTCTGTAACAGGTTGTCCATTTTATATGGAGGAGCTGTCGGTCTATAAATGTAAGTGGGATTTTCACGCTCTCATAAAGATGATCAAGCTTTATTCCTTTATTCATGAAATCAGAACAGATATCTTTCAAAAGCCGTCCAAAGAGCATTTTATTTGCTGTCCACGGCTCAAGAAATGAAAAACCAAAACCTTCTTTTATACTCGTTGTTATCATATATCGTGTCCTCGAAAGAACGGTAAAGAAATCATTCTCAATGCCAAGCCGGAAATCTACACTAAGATTTTCATTTATTACGAAATTTCTCCAATCTGTGTAGCTTTTCATGTCCAGTGCCCCTGTCGGCTCGAGGGTTATTCCCACCTTTTCATTGGTGTTTAAAAATAATGAGAGCAGAATTGCCTCTCCAATATTTTTCCTCCTGATTGCCCGGATCGGGTAGAGAACAATATCCTTCTGCCTATGTTCACTGCCGGCCGGTTTCAGGGGCCGTATTGCATTCGGAATATAATGAAGTCCCGATGTCTTTATCCCTGATCGCATGAGGAGGCTGTAATCCCTTCTGTTTATTACTGCATAATGACAGTCTGCAGGATACTCTTCTCTGCTGTAGCCACCCGGCCGTCCATCCTCTGCAAAATCATGGACCTGGAGGAGAATATTTTCTTTCATTGAAATAAGGGCCTTTACAGCAGAAATCATGTCGGCATTTTTACCTAAAGTGGGGTTGTGGAAATGATAAAGATCTGCCCCTCCTTTCCAGATAGCAGTAACTGAATTCAGAATTGAACGGGCAATATCAACCGGGCTTATACTTACACCTCTATCCCTGTCGTATGCTAGAGAAGGAACAACAACAAAAGGGAAGGAGATTTGATGGGATGGAGGCTCGCCTATTATTAACAGTGTTTCGACCTGGTCTCTCAGGGATGTTATCTGGTCTGTTATCACCCTGGTCACTCCGCCGGGTCTGAAATGATGATGTACGAACGCTATTTTCATTTATTAAATGCGTTATTTATTTTCAAATAATTTTAAACCTTAAAACTCTTGAAAGATATAATAAATTGTATCTTTAGAAAAGCAACTTTTTAGTTGCTTTCATTTAGTTGTTTTCATTGGATGTTCTGCAATCCTATTTTTCTTCTAAATTCATTAAAAAAATTATTGCAAAAATCTTTAAATCATGGGAATATATAGAGTGAATTGTTATTATGCTTTTGTTTTTGATGGATTTTATGCTATATTTGTAAGAGAAGGAACATGAAGAAATGACGAAGGGCGAGTTTCAAAAAAAAGTTATTGAATTGTTGAGTAAGTACAATTTAAAAGAAAGTGTGAAGGAAAAAATCATTCCTTTATTTTCAATCATTGACAATCTCAGTCAGGAAGAAATGATCAATGTATATGGTATTCTTGAAAAAGCAATTATTACTCAAAAAGAAACTGAAATGCTGACGGAAAAACTCAAGGATATTTATGCTGATTTCAATAACGCTATAAAAGATATTTCAAAAAGGCTGTCTGAAATCAAAAAGAAACTGGAATGCTTAAAGTGGCCTGCTGGTATTTCCTTACAGGATAACTGTGGAATATCAGTGCAAAAAGAATCTTATAAATTTATATATGGAAATGCCATGAAATACAACAAACAATCATTCCCTGGAGAAAAGCCGAACTTCGGTTTAAAGCTTAATAAACTTTTCTCATCATTTATTACTGAATATGGACCGGAATATATCACCATGGTTATAAGCGATTCAATACTTTATGCAAATAACCTTATATTACGCATCTCCTTTAAGACCCAGGATGTTCGCATTGGTTCAAGCAAATCACTTAAGCTCTACGAATCAAAAACCGGCAGCAGTTTTCTTATTACAGACAAACCGGAAGTGATTCCCTATGGGAATAAAAGGGGATTTTATTTCAAACATATATCTTATGAAGATATATTAAACCTCACAAACGGGGATTTTTTTAAAGTCTTTAGTAAAGGAATTATCAATAACTATAAACATCATGAGATTGGACTGCCTGAAGAACTCAAAGGTGTTGGATATTATAATTTTGAGTAAAAAGCCAAAAGGCTTTAAAAGGCACAACCTTTTTATTAATGTTTTTAAAAAATTATAGGCCACCTCCAAAGGAGGTGGCTTTATTTTGGCAGTGAACAAACTCAAATCCTGCTTTAACTGCTATATCTCGTACCCCTTTCCGTTTTTTAATATCTCCAATATGATCAATCCCTGAAACTAGCAGCTCACCCGCATATTTAAATCCGCAGGTGGAGTAAATGGCTTTCACTATGGAACGGGTACATGCAAAAATATTATCACTTCCCTTGAATCCGCCAACTGAAAGCAAAAAACCTTTTTTTTGGACACCCTGTATCCCGGGTTTAATTCCCAGAATATATTTTCGTATCCACAGTGCCTGCCCCCTATCAATGAATGCTTTTGTAACAGCAGGAGGCCCAAGAAAAAAAACAGGGCAGGAAAGCACCATCCGCTCGTATTGAAGAAGTTTATCATAGAGCGGCTCCATATCATCCTGAATTACACAGGATCCTGTTTTTGCACATCTTCCGCATTCTGTACAGGGGAAGAGCTCGATATCTCTTAAAAATATTCTATCAATTGAATAGGAGGAACGGCTTGCACCTTCAAGAAAAAAATCAAGAAGAACTGAAGAGTTCCCTCCTTTTCTGGGACTTCCATATACAGCCAGTAAATCGGGCATTTCTACCCCCTTGTAGTTGATGAAGGGGCAGGTTTCAAACCTGCCCCTTCATCGGAGCAATAAAATAGATAAGGAAAATAGCTTAATTTCTATCAAAGGGGTCTTCTTCCGGCAAGCGCTTTTGAAAGGGTAACAGAGTCGGCATATTCAAGATCACCCCCTGCTGGCAGTCCGGAGGCTATCCTTGTTACAGGAATACCAAGAGGTTTTATCAGTCCGGAAATATAGATTGCAGTTGCATCACCTTCTACGTTAGGGTTTGTGGCTATTATTATTTCCTCAATTTCATCTTCCTGAACCCTCTGTAGAAGCTCTCTTATTTTCAGGTTTTCTGGTCCAACACCATTCAGAGGGGAAAGTGCCCCCATTAACACGTGGTAAACTCCATTATATGTGCCGCTTTTTTCTATAGCCCAGATATCTCTGGGCTCTTCAACAACACATATCATTTTTCTACTACGACGAGAATTCCTGCAAATCTCACAAAGCTCATCCTCCGTAATGTTATAACAGACTCTGCAGAACTTTATTGAATTTTTAACATCGAGCAATGCTTCCGCAAACTTTCCTACAGTCTCTTCATCATCCTTCAGTATAAAAAATGCAAGCCTTTCTGCTGTTTTTCTTCCGATTCCTGGTAATCTGGAGAATTCATTTATAAGCCTGGAGATTGAACTTTTTGCTTCCACCTAAAAAGGCACCTCAAGACCTGGAATATTTAATCCGCCTGTTACTTTTGCCATTTCAAGCTTTATCGTTTCATCCATTTTATGCATGGCATCGTTAACCGCGGCCACAATAAGGTCTTCCAACATTTCAATATCATCCGGATTGACAACCTCCTTTGACACATTTATATCAATTACTTCATGCTTGCCGTTCACCGTTGCCCTCACCATATCTCCACCAGAACTGCCGGAAGCCTCCTTGTTAACAAGATCCTCCTGCAACTTCTTTATCTTTTCCTGAAGTATCTGTGCCTGTTTTAAAAAGTTCATATTCATTCCCATTTTTTACCTCCATTCTTATTTTTAGTACCTTGATCCTGATAATCTTTCATGTGACTTGTCCACATTCATGTGGCTTTGTCCACATCAGGTACAATCTCCCCCTTAAAAATTTCGAGCACTTTTGACGTCCCGGGAGATAAGGGGGTATCATCTTCATTTCCCTCTGTTTTCTTTTTAAGTATAAAGTTTATTCGAATATCATTCTGTAATAAATCCTTAATCTCTTTTTCAATATATCCTTTTGCAGAATCTTCACTGACATGCTCATAACTTAATTTTTCGCCCTGGTCATAGCAAACAGTCAATAGATTGTTCTCAAATGTAGAGCTTTTTGCCCTTTTTAAAAACTCAGCTATTGCTCTTCTTCTTTTAGCGAAATGTGAAATAATCTCTTTCATTATAACTGGATTATCATTTTTTCTTTTTTCTTCTTCGAATTTATTTAATAATTGTGTGTTATTTGTTTCATCCGGATCTTCGCCTTTTTGATCAATACGGTATTTGAGTTTTTCCAGCTTTTTAATGAGCAGGGAGGGTTGTATAATATCTTTATAATGCATGAGT
>Ga0114925_10001003_pt1 | contig 13506 bp, 13 predicted proteins | sample SumtaG_2_FD_87287 | JGI IMG/M metagenome (GOLD analysis project Ga0114925, IMG submission 87287) | Deep subsurface microbial communities from Indian Ocean to uncover new lineages of life (NeLLi) - Sumatra_00607 metaG | ecosystem: Environmental > Aquatic > Marine > Oceanic > Sediment | place... | reverse complement strand
TTATTCTTTTAAACTTTTTAAACTTTTTAAAAAGGACAAAAAAGATATTAGATTTTTACTTAATTTAATGGATATTAAAAATGATTCAATAAATGATATTATATTTGAGTTCCTTATTGATTACTTAAATTATATAAAAGTCTATTTATTTGAAGGTAAAATCTCTAAATTATTACTAAATAATTATATAGAAATTTTGGAATATTGTTTAGGGAATGATTTATTAAATGAATATTTTTTGTTATCGATAATAGACCAGATTAAGCTTAAGAAATTTGAAATATCTGAAAGTTTAAAAGAGCTTAACCGAATAAAATTAGAGAAATACTATAAAAAACTTATATCAGAGCTTAGAAGTTATATCTCGATAATTTTTGATAAATAAAAAAATATTATTAATACCGAAAATTAATATTTGTATAACTAATAAAGAGATTATTTAATTGTCATCATTGATTTCTTGGATTAAAAAAGAGTTAGACTATTTAGGAGATTCAATTCCAGATATCCTTAGGGGATTTGTTTTCTTTTTATTAGCCTTTTCTGGTTTTGGCATCGCTTTAATTTTAAGGTATCTCGAGTTTAATGGTACAATAATTGCTTCGGTAGGTATTATTACAGAAGGTATATCGATGTTTATAACATATTTTTTCTTCAAAAGATATCTAAAAGTTTCTGAAGATAAAACTCCCGACCAAAAAAGGATAAAAAAATAATAACTGCATTTTTAATCTATAAATACTCTTCCCAAGGCCTAAATATTTTATGAAATTTGAGAAATTTTTTTAAATCAGTTAATAATATTTTTGGATTATATACCCACGCACCATTTTTATTAAAAGATATACATAATAGATCATTGAGCTTAAGGTTTTTTTTCATTAAAAGGCCGTATGTTGCGACTTGAGGGAGAGATCTTAAAAAATCACCTTCAGGTTTATAGTCGATAACTTTTACATAATTCTTTTCAAATTGTATTAAATCAATATGGCCTGTAATATAATTATCCTCTGTTTTATTCCAAATAGGGACCTCAATTGCTATAGAATTATTATCCTTTATTAATATATTTTTTAGAATCGGTTCGTGACCCGGTTTTCTATTTATATTATTTTTTATATAGCTTTCATAAACTTTGCGGGCATAATTTGGCAATCTAGAGTTAAAATCTAAATTCATTATTTTACCGGACCTAATTAATTTTTTACTAATACTTCTTAAAAGCGCAATCTTAAGTCCCTTAATCTTAAACTGAGAAACTCTTGGAATATTTTTAGTATTAAAAATATTATCAGGAACAAATGAACCTTTATAAATTTTTTTGAAGTAGGCACCAAGTTTTTTAAAATCTTCTTGATTAGTTTTTAATTTTGATAATGTTTCTTTATGATTTTTAAGGTTCCAGTTAAAACTATATTTTAAGTTTTGATGATAAAAATCTCGACGTTTAATCATGGAGCCAATCACCTATAAGTCTTAAACATTTAAAATCCGAATATCTTATATATTTATAGAAAATCTCAATTAACTATAATCATTTAGTATTAATAAAAGAATTATATTAACGAATTACTAATTTTCGAAGCGATCTCCCCGACAAAAATCTAATTCTTAAAATTTAAAGATCAGTTAAAAGTTTTTATTTAATTAAAGTGAATTTAATCTATAATTATAAAAATATAAATTATGGTCAATAAGAAAAAGATTATATTTAGACGTAATGAATAGAAGCACGACCCGAAAAAAAATTATAAAATATCAGATTTATTAAAATTAAAATAAATATGGGAATAGTTCTATGAGTGATAAGGATAAAATAATAGAGGTCTCTGAGGAAAAAGAAGAAGTGGAGGAAAAATCGGGAGATCTTAAGAAGAAAACGAAACAAATGCAAAAAAAGGAACTTATTGAGAAAAAAAGGGCACAAATAAAATTAAAAAAAGAACAGAAGAAGTATAAAAAGTTAGTTGCTATGCCAGAACCAACGCAACAAATTTTGCGTGCTGCAGGTGGAGGATTAATAGGTATTCTTGTTATTGTTGCATTGACTTATATTATGTGGGGAATTCTCACAGATGAAAGTATTCTATATGCTGGCGCTATGATTGATACTTTATCTATGGGAAATGCGTTCAATTCTCTTTTAGGTGTATGGGCATTAGCTTTTACCCCATTGACTTCAATAGGGCACATAATTACAAATTGGGGGGAAATATGGTATTATACAATTATTCCTATTTTAATTGCTGGTTTAATTATAGGATTAACCACAAAAAGATTTAGTACTGCGATTTTAGGGGGAATCTTCTTTATGTTCTGGGGAATTGTCCTTCCTATAATGTTCGTTTATATATTTTCAGTATTTAGTATTTTCGATCCAACTTTACTTGATAGCCTTTTAGTAGGTATGTTAAATGGACCATTGGATCAATGGAATTATGAGTGGCTTTTGCCTATATTTAATAATAATATATTCTTAACTTGGACAGCAGCAGGAGCTTTAGAATATGGGCTCATAGTAACTGGGATAGCTATTATTATAAGCTTACCAATTCAACTTATTAAAGGATAAGTTTTTATTTCCTTTTTTTAATTAAAAAAAATAGAAGGATCTTTTTTTGATTATTTTAATGTGGTTATGAATTTTAAAATTATTGAGATAAGAAGCGGACCCGGCAGGAGTTTCGTTAGAATTTGTAAATAATTCAAAATTTCGAACCTGCGACATTCGGATTAGAAGTCCGACGCCCTATCCATGCTAGGCTACGAGTCCATAATTGAGAGGTCTAAAATGTTTTTTGCGTTATTTATTATGTTATATATAATAAAATCTTTAAATTTTATTAAAAATTAAAATTAGATTTAAGATTAGAAAAAGTTAAAGTATATACATATATACAAGATATTTTTGAATTAAAAATATTTATTAATTTAAATTATAATCAATTATTAGATTTTATTAACAAATAGTGGGTCTTTTTATGAGTTTGGAAGATGAATTGAAATTACAAGAAGCTAATCAGAAAATATTGAATTTAATGTCAGAATTAAATGAATCAAAAGAAAAAATATCAGAGATAATGACGCAATTCAATGAAGCAAAAAATAAAGAAATCATGTTTAGTGGAGAAGTTCGAAGTCTTCAAGCAGAAATTAAATATATGGAGGCAAATAAGAAAAATATAGATATATTAAACGATAGAATTGGGTTTTTAGAGAAAGAGAGAAAAAATTTAGAAGAACAAATAAGTAATTTAGAGAAGAAGCTAGAGGAAAAAGAAACAAAGATCGAGCAACTTTCACAAGATAAAGAAAATTTATTAGAAGAAAAATCTCAAATCTTGGAAGGTAAGAATGAGACGCTCCAAAAGATGACAGAGAAGGAATTAGATCTACAAAAGAAAGATCAAGAGATTGCCGATTTACGATCTAAATTTAAGAGAACAAGTAGCGAACTTTTAAGCAAAACTATGGAAATAGACAAGCTAGTTAAAAAAGTTAAAGCTTTAGAAGAGGTTGAGGGGAAGAGTATTTCGAAAACTGAAGAAGATACTCAACTTAAAGAAAAAATTAGTCAACTAGAAATGGAGTTAGAAAAGAAAGCAGAAAAAGATAAAATCTTGCAAGAGACTGTTGTAATTTCAAATCTGAACCAAGTTATGGAACAAATTAAGGTCATTCTACCTCAAGGAAGAAGTACGATTAGATTAGTTTTACCTAATATCAACGATTTAAACAAGTATGGGATAAGCGAGATAATTAAAGCAATACCGAGTAATGTTATTATAAATGTTGCCGTCAAAATAGACGATCCATTTGGAGATACTTATGTTAAGGAGATTAAGAGATTCTGTCAATTAACAAATTATAGTGATAAGAAATTTATTGCTATCAATGTAGATTCTTCCAAATTTTTGATTGGAATTTTCAAAGAAAATGAAATTATTGGAATTTATACAGAATTACCGGATTTTATTGATCTTTTTAAGCAAGCTATAATGGAACCCTTCATTAAAGGCAAAAAAATATTTTAAGCTTTTTATTTATTAGAAAGTCTTTCTTAAATAAGATCTTTATATTTAATTTTTAAATCGACGACTACTAGATCGGCTTTTGGAGAAAATGGTTTAACAATTTTAGAAGCGAGGATTTTTTCAATACTCCAATTGAAATTATCTAATTCTTCTTTTAAATTTGTAATTGCATTATTAACAGAATCTGGTTTTTCGCAAAATTGATAATTATGTAAAATTCCCCCTGATTCTTTCATTAAAAAGCAAGCGATATTAATATAGTTTAAAGATTTTTCTGGCAAATTCATAATAATGCGATCTGCTTGATTTTTTAGTATAGAGCCAACTTCATTTGAATGTTGAAGAAGAACTTTTATATCAAAGTTATAAGGGAAAATGGTTCCTTTTATCTTATTAAATTTAATATTAGTTTTAAGATAATTATAGGCATTGGGATTAATATCAAAAGCATGGATAACTACATTGTGTTTTTTAGCAATTTGAATAGAAAAGGGCCCCACTCCCGCAAACATATCTATTATTAATTCATTCTCTAAAATATTACAGGTAGTTATTCTATTACGCTCAAAAACTAACCTAGGAGTAAAAAAAGACTTAAAAATATCAAGCTTAAAAGAACAATTATTTTCCTTATGTATAGTTTCTGAATTTCCCTCACCATATAAGTGAGTAAATTTTCTTAATCTAAACATATCTTTAATTTCACTTTTTTTCTCATATACAGATTTTACATTCTTATTTACTTTTATTACAGCTTTGGCAATCTTAGTCTTATAGAGATTTATTAATTTATCAATAGGGGTCTCAAATTTATCAAATTCAAGTATTGCAATATCTCCAATAATATCATATGATTTAGGAATCAACTCGTAAAATTCACTAGGAATTTTCTTTTTTAATGCTTCCTCGAGTGATTTATATTTATAATTAAGAGTTAATACGGGTTCTTTTGAAATTATTTTATAATCTATACTCTCACTAATGAAATGAAGCAATTTCTCAATTAATTCATTATCTTCTATTAATGGGAATAAAATATAATCTTCTACATGTAATACTTTTTTTTTTTGGTCAATCAATATTTTATTTTTAAATAGAGAGTTAACTTGGTTTAAAAATGCTTGACCGTTTTTCTTTTTAATTTGAATATATGTAATTTTTTCAGACACTTTTATTTTCATCAGAATCGTTTAACTCGAATATAATTGAAAATTCTTTCCCAGAAACACTTAAACTTTTAATTAAATCGCGGTTCAATTCACTTGAAGATTTGGTACACTTAATTAAAATGGTTCTATCACAGATAAAATCAGTTTTGCGGAAAACCATGGCTTTTTTATTTAAAAGTGTTAAATTTTTATCCCCATAACCGTAAAAACAATCTTTTAAATTATTAGATTTTATTACAACTTTTATTTTATTTCCGCTTTTAATAATTCTTTTAAGATTTGTATTAAGATCAATACAAGCTTTTGAAGCCTTAACTCCTAAAATACAATTTCCTTTCTTAGTAACATGCACCTCTTTTGTTAGTTCAATTGTAGTTTTGTGCGTACATAGAATATTTTCATGTCCATATGCGTAAATTTTGTCCAAGACCGTAATATTTATGTGTCACCTTTGAAAAACATTAATAGTACTTCTAAATTATTAGAAATTAAATAATTTATAGCGCTTTTGGATAATAACGATGGTTTTAAATCATGAATTGGATTATTTTCAGAAATTTTCTCATCTTCACCATATTGATTTAGATAGATTTCGGGAATTAATACGCCACATTTTTTATAATGTTTAGAATGAATATTAAAGAACTTATTGGCCATTATTAGAGAATTTTGATAAATTTCGTTGTTTTTATTTGATGATGTTATTGTTTCATATTGGCCCATTGGGTAAGTACTGGTTAATTCATATGGAAGGATTCCATAGATTTGAGTGAAAAATACGATATGTATAAGATTCCTAGAAATTATCTCATTATTATTTAAATAATTCAACCAATTCATAATAGTTGGAGAATTCTCACATCGAGTATCTAGTTCTGGTAATATAATTAAGTTTTTCGCTTCTTTTGGAACCCTGTAATTAGTCTTTAATCTAATTAAATATCTATCTAATAATGGACGATCGATACTTTCAGGGGATACATATAATCGCCCGTGCTTTTTATATACTTTTTCATGCTTTTCAAATAAGTTTTTAAAGTTTTTAATTAATTTAACAGCTTTAACTAGATTTGGATGGGTATGGATACGTTGATGTACTAGTTCCCATAATTTTCCTTCCCTAATTGCTTGTCTTATTGTTCTTAATTCAGAAAAAGAGAGATAAAGATTATGTCTTGCTAATAATTCTATTTTTATATTATCATCCATAGATTTTATCTCTGCTGGAGAATAATCACAGCAGATTGGACAATGACAAGGAAATTCGTCTAGCTCTTCAAGTTTTTTCGTTCCCGTTGATAATGTAAAATATCTGTATTCTTTGGCAAAGAGAATATAAGCTGCAGAATCCATCAAATCACAACCGCATGCTACAGCTAAGGAGAAAAATTGAGGAAGTCCTAAGCCAAACATATGTATTGGTTTATCTGGGCGAATATTTTCCTTAACAGTTAATAAAATTTTAATAACTAAATCGAATCTATAATTTAAAAAAAGTTTCACTAAACCTCCTATTGCATAAAAATCGAAATCTAAGTTATTCATTTCAGTAGAACTTAATTTTAATAGATCTAAATATTTTGCCCCATGAATTGGTCCAAACCAATGACAAGATCTATTTGTCCTACGATTAATATTGTCTTTCGCTCTTTTAATTGTCATATTTACTTTTTCTTTTGCAGTTTCATAATCGTCATCTGGTTGTACTGGTACATCCAAAATAACAGGGAAATCAGAGGCAATTTTTTCTTGGAAGGTTTCAATTTCTTTTGCATTAATATCTACTTTTACCTTATTATACATGTATTGTTGATAAGCACCACTGTCTGTCGCTATTAATCCGTCAAAATTTAAATACTGATGTAATTTTTTCTTTAAGACATCCTCTCTTATTTTATCATTTTGATATATAATATAGGAGTTTGTAAAGATACATTGAGCTCCAAATTTTTTCAATTCTGAGGGTGGAATTACATTCTTATATGGATAGACAACAGGTAATAAATTTGGCGTAATTAATTGTTTATTATTGACGTCTAATTTTCCTATTCTTCCAAGCGCGTCAATATCATCAATTTCATAATTCATAAAGGGTTCTCCACATACAGGCATATAATTTAATCAAAAAATTCATCCATACGATTTTCTTGAAATAATTTCTCTAACCAATCAATTTTCCCAAATTTGTATTTATCAGCCTTGTCATTTTTAACAATCTTTTCGATTATAATTTCAGCAACAACTTCAATACTTAATTTACTCGTATTAATTTCATATATTGGTAATAAAATTTCTTTTTGTATGAAATAATTCACACAATTTCCTAATATTTCTGATTGAACATTTTCATTAATTTTTTCTTGTTTGTAGCCTCTTTCTCGTAATCTTAAAGTTAATATATCCGGATCACATCTTAACACAATAATATAATTATAATAATCGCTAGGAATAATATCTGAAAAATGGCCTTCAATAATCAAGAGACCGGGGTTTTCCTCCTTAATCTTTTCGACTTTTTTAATAACATAAGGAATAAATTTTTCATCATCAATTATTATAGTATCTCTTTTATTATCATAAGGGAAATTAAATGCATTAGAAATTGCTAGCTCATTTAGAGAAATAAATTTAACGTTATATAATTCTGATATTTTCTTTGAGACTGATGTTTTTCCAGTTCCCGGGGTTCCAGAAATAATTACTATTTTCATTTATAAATAATTAATAGAGAATGTCAATTAAAAAAGTAATTGTAGTAGTGATTAATAAAATATTGGAAGTTTTAAGATTTTTAGCCAAAATGCGAAAGGGGGGCTTCGAACCCCCGACCTCACGGTTTCCAGCGGTATTTACTAAGATACGGTTATCAGCCGTGCGCTATACCAGGCTAAGCCATTGGAGGGACTTCCTCGCTCATAGGAGTCCACTCTCGCAAGCCACTCTCGCTCAGTAGAATGTTTTTTCTATATATAAAATAAGATTTTAATTCTATCTTAATTGAATAATTCTAATAATAAATGGTTAAAAAAATTTTTGACGCCTTTAAAAACTAAATTTTAATTAGTTAAAAGGTAATAATTTTAAATATAAGTCAATAAAGTGATTTATATGCCAAAAGTATTAAATTATTCAATAATAGGTTTACAGGACTATAGCGTGAGTTTTGAAAATTATTGCTCCACTTGTGAAATTCAAAAGAACTGTAAATATGGAAAAGAGCAACCTTTCTCTATAGTAATTAATTGTGGTGATTTAAATCGCGCAAAAGAAAAAATAAAATTGGACCAGCTCCAAAAGCTTCAGAAAACCGAGGATGTTGATGTCACTTATGAAGAATTGATAAAGAAAGTGAAAATTAATATACAAGGTATTTTTTCTCAAATCTGGAAGGAAAAGATCAAGGCACTAAAAGAGGAAATTAGATGTTTAGATTCCCGAAAGATTGATCCAATGTTAGTAGCACAACAAGGTCAAGATTGGTGGGCAGATTTTAATGCGACTATGAAAGTCATTAATAAAGAATGTGAAAAAATTGGATAAATCCTAAAACCTTCTTTTTTTCTTCAATTGGAAATGCAACTATAACGATGAATTTAGTACAGTTTTTATATTCAGAGTTAGATAAAAATTAGATGTATTTACAGATAATTTCTAATGTTCCAGACGATGTAGTAGGGGATGTTTTTAGCGGTTTAGAGAACTGGTGTATTGCTTTTAATGAATTTTGTTTAATATTTTTCCAATATTTAAAATATATTTTTGTATTTATTTTATTCTCCTTAGGAATATTAACCTTATTAAAATTAAGAAGGATATATTTTGATAAAAAGATTAATAAAAAAGATGATGAACCAGATAATCTCAAGAAGGAGCGATATCTTTTGGGAATTATTTATATTTTCTTAGCTTTAGGAATACTTTTCAATTTTCTTATATACTTTTTAATGATATGCTTAGATCCTTTACCTGATAGGCTAGTTTTTAATTTTATTAATTTCAATGGCGATATTGATCCATATTATATGAATCGAATACAAGATATTAATGCTGCTAAATATCCCCACGAAAAAACAATATATTATTGTATCGCATACGGTTCTTGTATAGCCTTTTTACAGCTTACAATGTGTTTTTGGTATTTTCTAAATAATCGTTCCGTTGATAAACCTAAAGCTACATTAATATGGTTGATTTCTTCAGTATCTGAATGTATTTTATTTGGATTTACCACTTTTCTTCCGTTTTTTTTATAGTAAAAGACAAAGAGAGATTTTTTAAATGGCCGAGATTAAAGTTTTCCCTGTCTCTATTTTTTTCTCACTTAGAAAATTCATCTGAGTGTCTCTTTTTTGTTCTAATCCTTTAATTTCCTTTTTAATCATAAGAGCCCTTTGAAATGAGTTAGGAGTCTTATTTTTTTTTATATTTTCCAAGTTTATCATTTCTAAATTCTTATAAAACTCAGTAAATAAATTTATACTTTCCCTAAGTGATAAATCGACGCTCGGACGGATACAATAAGGACCATTTTTTAAGGTTTCTTCCCTTTTCCACCATTCTGGAAAATAGGAAATTGATCCAAATTTTTCATTAAAGTAATCAAATTGATTAAAAACTTTAGTTCCCGGAAAATGATGGTAAAACCGAAGATTAAGGTAGGTTGTATCGATATTATCATCAATTACCATTTTTTCTAAACGATTAAAAGATTCTAGGTAGGTTTCTTTAGTTTCACCAGGATGATTAAATAGAACATTTAACATAAAAAAGCTTTCTAGCTTTTTATGTACTTGATATACTTGTTCAAATTTATTTAAATATTCTTTAGGATTAAACGTTTTATTCATTATAGATAACATTTTTTTAGAATAACTTTCAAGACCATACATTAAATAGAATTTTTTTATTTGTAATTTTTGGATTAATTTTTCATTTAAGATATCTAGCCTTGTTTCAATCCAAGTAGAAGAAATTTCTTGGAAATTATATAAATTCAAGAATTTATCGAGCCAATTTTTATTTAAGCCAAAAATTGGATCATAAAATCCGTAATCTTTGATACTATTCTCTAAGCCATATTTTACCATATTTTTAACTTCTTGTATTGCACGCTTTGGGGAATAGACCCTCCATCTCTTAATAGAAGGATTTTCTTTAGAGAGTGATTTTTCCATACAGAAATTACAATTGAACGGACACCCTCTTGATAGGCTAATACTCAGATGATTAAAATCTTTAATATATTTATCAAAAAGAGAGAGATTAATAGGGGGTAATTCGTTTAAATCTGTTATAGGGTTGTTTTGAATTATTTTAGGAGTAACTTGTTTTTTTGGATTTTTTTGTAATAATTTATATAATGGAATTTCACCCTCTCCAATAATTACATAATCAATCGGAGATTTAGGGTAATTGAAATCATGAGGTTTGGAAGAGGGATGAGCGCCGCCGAAAATTATAACTGATGAGGGAGATTTATTTTGGAAATATTCCGCAATTAATTTACTTGATAGATAATGATGGGATGTTGTACCTGAGAGAGAAATTAATGTCTTTTCATCTACATCGAATTGAATATTAGAGATTAACTTATCCATTTGAGATCTGAAAATATTGACCTCATTAAATGATTTAATTTTTAATTTTCCTCTATTTTGTTCTACAGGTAAATAAATGATATCGAAATTGAGTTGTTTTAATTTAGATTTCAAAAAATTTTCTAAATAAATTGCCCAAATAAGGATTTCATTAGCAAAATGCCCTTTTTCCAGAACAAATGGTTGAATGAATAGTATATTTTTAATCATTTTTATCAAGTTATGATTTTATAAATATATATAAAAAGCAGAATATTTTCGTGTTTTTTAAATAGTCCAAGTTGAATAAGACATTGATACTTATGATTGAAACTATACACATTAAAGAAAAGCAATTACAAGATAGAATTATAGACTATTTAAAGTCAAAAGGAAAGATACGTGCTGCGCTCTTGCATAAATTAGAGAATAGATTTTGTAAAAAGAATTCTATTTTTAGGGTTAGAAAGGGAGAACTAATTTCATGTTTATTATTAATGATGAAAGAAAAAAAAATTGAAATAATAATTCCCGAACGATTTCAAGTTGGATGGACCGAATCCTATTTAAAGAATCTTAAGTATTTAAAGGATGGTTTATATTTAACTCGTCAATTATATAATCTGGAGGATGAAACCTTAGAAAGATTTCATAATAAAAATTATTTTTTCGATTCAAGAACGATTGATTTTAATGAAAAAGAAGTTGCTTTTTCATCAATGAACCGCTTGAAAGAGTGGATTAAAAAGTTACCCTATATAAAATATGATGTAATAATATATTATCCTAAGGGTAGTCAATCATTAAATATTTATGAGCCTTTTGAGGGTGATTATCGTCTTAGATTCTTTAATATTCAAGTTCCTATTCAATATATACAAGAATATCCGAAAATCCAAATTGATTTAGATCAACAAAAATCAGATTTAGCAATAATTAAGAATTATCGAACAAATTTTATGTGTTTTTATATTAAATTAATAGAATCAATTCATAAAGCAATAATAGATTTTCAAGTGGAAAAGAATAGCATAAAAAACAATAAAAAATACTTTAGAGAGTTAATAAATAAATTTGCTTATTATTGTCTAATGTATGTTAGGTCTGATTGGGTTGAGATTCATAAACCCAATCCATATAGATGGGAAACATTTTTTAAGTTTTTCGACTTACCTTTAAAAATTTTAACATTAGATTTTAAATCAATTAAATTTAAAGGAAGAACCTTTGAAAACTGGGGAAGTTTTAAATTTTGTATTTTTATAGAAGATAACGAGGAAGATATTATCTTTAAATTGAAAAAATTAGGATTTCAAGAATTTCCGGATGTAAATGTTAAAAATAAGATAGCTATTGGGTTAGATCTTGAGATCTACATTCCATGTCCTTCAATTGAACATTTTTATTTTCTTTTAAAATATATTTGTTATTATCATCTATTTCTTTTGTTTTTTCATTCTTTTACATATCTTAAAAAAATAAAAACTAATTTTCACCTGACAGAAAAGGAGCGCACACTATATAAAATATTTCTTCCAGTGATAAATTCATTATTCAATGTTGATTTTAATAAGATCAACAATAAATTGGTATTCAAATATTATACACTCAATTCTGAAGAATTAGAACCAATTTATAATAAGTTTTTAGTAAGTAATGTTAAGATTATTGAAAAAAGATTATTTAAATATTTCCTCTTTAGGAGTTCAAAATTTAGATAATAGAGCGTATAAAAGTTCCCATTATTTTCCCCCAAACAATCGAAATATTTATATACCTAAATTTTGTATATAATATTTGCTGCAGTAAGTATCGGGGACTCAGTTATTTAAAAAGTTTATTTTAAAATTTTAGTTGAAACATTTTCGGGGTTAAATGGATTCATAGATATAAAATAATAATATATTTTCCTATAATTATAATAAGTTTGAGGTAAAAAAGATGGATGTAAAAACAAATATTGAAAAAATATCAAATTTATGCCCAGAATGTGGTGGAAAGATTATTTTTATTCAAGAAAAGGGGGAGACTGTTTGCGGTCAGTGTGGATTAGTTATAAATGAAAGAATTTTAGATATTTTCCACAGCGGTAAGCGAGCATTTACAAGACAAGAAAAAGAAAAAAGAGAAAGAACTGGCTCCCCAATTTCAATTTTGTTACCAGATATGGGATTAAGTACGATTATTGATAAAAATAATATCAAAAATCCTGATTTAAAAAGAGCCGCAAAATGGAACTCTCGAATGTCATGGGACAAAAGTAATATGTTAATTGCTACAACTGAATTAAAACGAATAGCTAGTATTTTAAATTTACCAGATCATATTAAAAAAGCAGCGATTCGATTATATAAAGAAGCTTTTAAAAAGAAATTGCTTCGGGGAAGGTCAATTAATGGCATGGTTGCTGCTTGTTTATATTTTGCTTGCAGAGAGAAAAAAATTCCAAGAACCCTTCAAGAGATTTTAAATGAAACATCTATAAGTGCTAAAAATGTTAGAAGATGTTATAGAACCTTAATAAGGGAATTAAATTTAAAAGCGCCATCGACAGATCCAATTTCGCTTATTCCTAGATACATAGCAGATTTGGGCTTAGATGCGGAGATCGAGAAAATAACAATAAAAATTTTACAAACTTTTATTTCCAAGTTTTCTACAAGTGGAAAAGATCCTAAAGGTATATGTGCTGGAGCTTTATATTTAGTTTGTAAAATTAAAAATAGG
>Ga0114925_10001002_pt1 | contig 13523 bp, 10 predicted proteins | sample SumtaG_2_FD_87287 | JGI IMG/M metagenome (GOLD analysis project Ga0114925, IMG submission 87287) | Deep subsurface microbial communities from Indian Ocean to uncover new lineages of life (NeLLi) - Sumatra_00607 metaG | ecosystem: Environmental > Aquatic > Marine > Oceanic > Sediment | place... | reverse complement strand
TAGAATAATGAGTCTCATGGAAATGAATAAATTACTTCATTTTGATGAATTAGAGTGCGCAATGAGAGGTATAGCACCAAAAAGTTATGATTTTTCTTTCATAAAATACCATTCTGCAGAGATTACGCTTGGAAACTTAATAATTTGGTCATTAACAGATATAGGCGCAAACGCAATCATGGAATTACTCCTTGAGAAAAAATTGGCGTTATATCCAGAAAACGATCAAGAAGATTATATGGCTTTCAGAGTAAAAGGGAGTATTTTAGATTTGCCAATTGCTTATGAAATTAAACCTTATGGAGAACTTCATTGGTTGTTTTGTTCAATTGGGCTTTATGATTACATTGACGACTTAAAAAGAGAAAAAACTGAGGGATTAACCGTTTACTAGCCATTGATGGCTCTTAATATTTTTTCCATTTCGAACCTTGTTTTATTTAATTCAAATAAGTTTTTATTTCCTTCTTCTCTAATACTTCTTAAAAAACCATCTTCCACTAATGATAGTAAAGTCCTTAAAAATTCTTTTTTTCTACACAACCGATTTTCTTTAAAAAGAAATAATTGAAAAAGCTGTTTAGATGTAGTAAAAAATCCTTAGTTTTTAAAGTGTGAAAGAAATTTAAAATTGAAGTTTTCAATGATTGAGAATTCTTTTGATTAAGCTCTTCTAATCTCATAATTATCACTTTCTCATTCTCAGAATATAAAATCGAGATATAATTATTTAAAATCAGAAAATTTTTGAAAATTGTTAATAAAAAAATTGAATAAAAAGCATTATTTTATTCTTATTTATCAAATTTTGATAATTCTTTAGCCTTTTTCTTCTCTAATTTTTGAAGTTTTTTCTCTCTTTTTCGTTTTTGTTTCTCTCGTTTTGCGATAGCTTTTCTATCTCGTTTCAATCTTGCTAATTCGCTCTTTTCTATTTCAATCCGCTCCAACTCCAATCTTTCTTGTTCAAGTCTTTGTCTTAATCTCTCTTTTTCCTCTTGTTCTCTTTTTAGCCTTTCTCTCTCTTGTCTTAGACTCTCTTGTTCTTGTCGAAGTCTTTCTAATCTTTCAGCCTCTTTTCTCTCCTCTTCTAATTTTTGCCTTTCTTGTTCTATTCTCTCTTTTTCCAGTTTCACACGTTCTAATCGTTCTTTTTCAAGTCTTTCTTTTTCAAGTCTTTCTTTCTCCAATCTTTCAAGTTCTAATCGTTCTTTTTCTAATCTTTCCATCTCACGTTTTTTTTCTTCAATATCTGCAATCCAACTATCTATTTTATTCAATATTTCATTTTTATCTTTTGGAGGTAATCCTAAATTTGGTTCTTTTTTCTGGTATATATTTGCATATTTACCTAATTCCCAAATATATGTCTGATCCTTGCCAACTAATAGAGGTGTAAGGTTATCTCTTGCAAGTCCAAATCCATTTCCAATAGTACGCATTTCATAATTCTCTTCTATTAAATATTTCGCATATAAAAGAATCTCTTCTATATTACCTTGAGGTGAGGCAGGAAGCGGTTTACTTGCTACTTGTTGAGATTTCATAATTCTTAATTCGAATTGCTCCTCTTTTTCAGGCTCTCGATAATCGTGGCTCTCCACTGATGCCATTGAAGTGGGCGGTTTATAGATCTTTACTCCCGGCAAAACTTCAGTCACTTTTGTTACCTCTACGATTTTTTCGATATCTTCTTTTTTATTTCTCCTAAACTGGTCTGGCCATTCAAGAACAGTATCTATGCGAACATCAGTTGAAAGAAATAATCTTTTTTTTTTTCTTAATACTGATGAGATACTATCTTGTTCGAGAGGAGTTGGTATCGTTTCAGTAATTAAAACTTTTGATGCATTCTCTAAAATTGAAAAAAGATACATTGGGTCGTATTCAAGAGAAGAGTATTTAAATTTTAAATCTGAGATTTTTTCGCTTATTTTAAGAAGTTCTTGAGGGGAGAAGATTTCTTCTAAATGTTGATCCGCTCCATATATAATCTGGTCTAATCCTGCTGTAGGATTGTTATAACCACTACTTGCCATAGTTTTCATTTTATCTGACATTAAAATTTTATTATAATAATCCCAATGAGAACTTAAGAGCAAATGACCATTTCTTTCAACGCGAAAAATATCAGGTTCACGAATTTTTTCTAAGAACTCCATAATAATGTCCTTATTCGGGATAAAAACATTCCTCATTAAAGCGCCTTTAATAAATGTTTTCTGAGTCTCAGTCTTTGATGATAAATCAATTGGAACTTTTACAACATTTTCGCATATAATTACATCTGGATCTTCTTCCAAAGTTATGTTTATTGATGTAGCTAAATGATCATATACAAAATCCGATAAAATTAAACCAGTTAAAGGTCTATTATCAGTGATGTATTTTCCTTGCTGTAAATCGCCTTTAGATTGTTCCAATTCAAATTTAAGATAATAATATCCTAAACCAAATAAATAATGTAGTGTTCCTTTTTCTGTCTGAATACTACATTCAGTTGCTCCAAAAAAAATCACAAGATCCGAAAGAATTTTCGAAACATCCTGATTTACATAATTTCCAAGCGTAGGGTATCCTAATAAATCTCCCCAACTTGGTATGATAAATAGAGTGTTATTATTGATAATTTTACTATTTTTCAATCTTTCTTGTCTTTCCCTTTCTAACCGCTCTTGTTCTAACCGCTTTCTTTCTATTCTCTCTTTCTCAAGTCTTTCTTTCTCAAGTCTTTCTTTCTCAAGTCTTTCTTTCTCAAGTCTTTCTTTCTCAAGTCTTTCTCTTTCTAATTTATCTTCCTCTAATTTTTCTTCGAACCATTTTTCAGTTTCTTCATTATTCGTGTCTTTTTCCTCGGGTTCTTCATTTTCTATTTTATGGTTTTCCATAAATATAAACTCCAAATAATAATCAATACATTAAATTCATTCATTTAATCTTGAACTTTATTCAAAAAAAACGCAAGTGTATTTTAATTTTACTTTTTTTAAAAATAATTTCTATTTAAAGTATTAGATGAATAGATTTAAAACTATTATTAGTTTTTTTAACTACTTATTTAAGTCTTTAAAAAAAGAGAAAAGAATATAATTATTTTCTTATTAACTCTCCATTTCTAAAAATCCCGCTTTAAAGCCTTTTCCACAATGAGAGCAAAAAGCAACTCCTTTCTCAGATAGTTGTTGAGACATAGAATCAGTTAAAGGATTTCCACACTCGCTACAATATCTAACCTTTATATCCATAGATCTTTGAACAGGCGCATATTGAATCGCTGGTTTAACTGTTGGTGCAACTTCAACATTTTTCTGCTTTACAGGTTTTTCCTTGCTAGAGATTAAATAGTAAAGCTCTTCAAAGAACTTGTATATTCCAAACAAAATAGCTCTTAAAAGATAATAAACACCCTTTAGAATATAGTAAACTAAGTAAACGACACCTTTAATTAAATAATATACTCCTATACCAATCAATACTAAGACTGTAATAACACCAATCACAAAGAATATTTGACCCGCAAGTGGTAATGTCCAAAACCATTCAATAAAGGCTTCCCAAGACAACCAACCAGTATAATAATCAACCATTTTTTTATCACTTTTTTTTATTTTATTCTTAATTAAAAAGTCCTAACTATTAATAATAAAAAAATTGGAGTCCAATTTTTGCAATCTTGAAATATAGAATTATATAGAGCTATTGAATTTTTAAAAAAATACAAAAAAAATAAAAACCCTCCATTGTTTTTTTAAACAATGGGTAGCATAGAATATAACTTTAAAGATTTTGATACTTTATTTAATCCGAAACACATAGCTTTCATTGGTGCTTCGGAGAGATCTGCTTTTGGCTCGATGCTTTTTCTAACTCAATTTAAAGATTCAAAATGGAGGGACACCTTTTATCCTATTAATCCTAAATCAGAAAAAATTTTGGATTGGAAGTGTTATCCTTCAGTATTGGATGTTCCTTTTCTAATCGATACAGCCTATATCTCGGTTAAGACTAATTTTATTCCAAAAGTTCTAAAAGAGTGCGTAGAAAAGAAAATAAGATGGGTAATCATTTTTGCATCTGGATTTTCAGAAACAGGAGATCCTCAAGGGAAAAAATTAGAGGGCAAAGTAAGAGATATAATTAAAGGTTCAAATACAAGGGTAATCGGTCCAAATTGTTTAGGACCATTTAATTCAGAAAATGGGATGGCTTTTTCCTTTGCCGATTCATTGACTATACCTGGTAACATTTCTTTTATGTCTCAATCTGGAGGACATTTAACACAATTAGTTGATATTGTCCTTAAACGTGATATCCGATACTATTATGGAGTATCATTTGGTAATCAAATCGATTTAAATTGTGTAGAATTCTTAAGACATTACCATCATCATGATAAAACGCATCTTATTGCAGCTTATTTAGAATCGTTTGGATCGGCAAATGGTTATGATTTCTTTTCTGAACTTAAAGAAACAACAATAAAAAAACCGGTAATTATTTGGAAAGGTGGTTATACACATGAGGGATCTCGAGCAGCCTTTTCTCATACAGGAGCAATTGCCTCGGACCTTCGCCTATGGAAAGCAATGGTAAAACAGACAGGAGCAACTTTAGTAAAAGATAACGAAGAATTTTGGAATACTATAAAAACTTTTGAGTTATTATTTCCAAAATATGTCCCTAAAGGGAGAAATGTAGGGATTATTACACCCGGAGGAGGATCCTCGGTAAATATGACTGACTTATTTGCCTATCATAATCTCAAAATACCTATTTTAACTTCGAGTTCTCAAGAAAAGATTGCAAAAATTTTACCAAATGTAAACGTTAACATTAAAAATCCAATAGATTTAGGCGCGTCTGGCTTTGTCATAGACTTTTTTGTGAAATGTATTGATATTGCTGTTGATGACCCCAATATAGATATAATAATTGTACCACTATGGCCAGATCATGTTTATAAATATATATTCAGAAGGATAATAGATAAAATTCAAAAAAGAACCTTAAAGCCTTTAGCTTTTTGCTTACCCAGCTTAGCAGATTCTGCAATTTTGGCAAGAAGATTTGAGAGATGTAAAAAAATCTTACATAAAGAAAGAGTGCTTTATTTCTTGTCGTTAAGAGACGCGGCAAATAGTCTTTCTTTATACTGTGATTACATAGATTTTTTAAAATCCCGTAATATTGACATCCCCGTTTTTTAATAATACATTATTTATATAAGTGTAGGTCTTCTAAAACAGAAAATAATTTCGAAAAAAGTCCAGTAATTAAACTTAATTCTTTTTTTGACATCAATGCTCGTTCATATACATTTTTAAATGCATTTAACACACGCTCTTCTTTATGAATTCTTATTTTAACCTTATTTATTAAATTATTTATAAATTCATAAAGAATAACACGATCTGCTTTATCTGCTAATAAAACTGGATGTTTACCTCTTCCAATATTTAAATTATTTATTTTATTAAAAATTTCATACAATATTATTCCACAAGCGTGAGAGAGATTCAAAGTAGGATACTCATCTCCAGTTGGAATTCTTAATACAATATCCGCAAAACTTATTTCTTCATTTGTTAATCCTCGAGATTCTTTCCCAAGTAGAATTGCGATTTTCATAGGGCTCTCTGATACCGGGATTGTAAAATCTCTTGGAAAAATTGCCAATCTATTGATATTCGTATATCTCGCCCCCTTTGCTGTTGTCGCAATGATTAAATCATAAATTTTCAAGAATTCTTTAAATTCAATACTGTGTTCTTCTGGATTTTTAAGTTTTATTATTTCTGCGTTAAGAAGAATATCTTTTCCATGCATAGCAAATCCTTGTGTTTTATAGGATAAAATCTTCGCTACTTCCTCTATCGGGTTGAAAATAACTAATTTATTAAAATTGAAATTTTTCATAATTCTTGCTATTGATCCAACATTCCCAGCATGTTCTGGTTGGACTAAAATTATAGTAAAAGAAATATTACCATAGATTTCGTTTAATTGAGTTTCATTAAATGATACGAGTTCTCTAGATTTTTTTTTTTTATCCATTTCTTAGTCAATCCTCTTTATTTGATAATAAGGAAAATAAAAATAGATTAAAAATGTTTATTTTATACAAATATTCAATTTTAATAATAACTATTTTTTCCATCATAATTGGTGTTAATAATGAATAAGAGATTAAGGGTAGGGCTCATAGGCGCAGGGGCAATAGGATTGGTTCACCTGTCTGGGTTTAGTAAAAATGTCAATTGTGAGTTAGTTGCAATTGCCTCTAGAACTGAAGAACACGCTAAAGCGGCAGCAAACCGATTTAATATCCCAAAAATTTTTGTAGGGGAAGGTTGGAAAGATATGTTAAAAAATGAGAATTTGGATATAGTAAGTATCTGCACACCAAATTATTTACATACGCCCAATATTCTTGAAGCATTGAGAAATGATATACATATCCTATGTGAAAAACCAATTTGTACTTCAAGGGAAGAATTAGATATAGTCGAGAAAGAAATAAAAAAGACAAATTTGGTTTTTTTCACTGCATTTAACAAAAGATATCTCTCTCTCTTTCCTATTGTTAAAAAAATAATTGAACAAAATGTTTTAGGTAAGATAATATTAGCTAGATACAATTTCGCTCATTTAGGTCCTTATACATCACACCAAGCGCTCTCAAAAGAAAGGTGGTTTTTTGATTCAGAAAAAGCAGGTGGCGGTGTTCTCTTAGATCTTGGCGTCCACTCGATTGATTTATTCAGATATTTAATAGATGATTATGAAAAAGTGGAAGGAATCAGTGCTAACACTTCATGTGTAGATATGTCCAACGAAGATAATTGTAATGTTCTTTTTAGATTCCAAAATAATGCATTAGGTATTATAAGCGTTTCATGGTGTAATAACCCCTCTGAATTAATTGAAATATTTGGCATAAGGGGGTCAATAAAAATTGATTTAATTAATAGAAAGCTTTTTTCTTTCACACCCCATTCTTTAAAAGATAATAAATACATTCTTGAAGCTAAAAAACATAAAATATCTGAACAAGGCACTCACCATGGCCTTATTGACCATTTCGTTAATTGTGTGTTAGAAAATAGAAATGAACATCCAAATTTCGATGATGGAAAAAAAGCGGTTGAATTTGTATTAGATTCTTATTTATTAAAACAAAAATATATTGGTTAAAAATTAATGCTAGAAAATGCAAAATACGAGTTTCTGGATATTAATAACATAAAAATCCATGCAGTTTCATTAGGGCATGAAAATAGTAAATCTCCTATATTATTACTACATGGATTTCCAGAATTTTATTATAGTTTTCGTTACTTGATGCCATTACTGGCGAAAGAACGAAAAGTCATTGCCATCGATCAAAGGGGTTATAATAAATCTTCAAAGCCGAAAAAAGTTAAAAATTATAACTTAGGATTATTAATGAAGGACGTTGTGGAGGTAATAAAACAAATTTCTCCTACTAATGATGTCATTCTTGTCGGGCATGACTGGGGAGGGGCAATAGCGTGGCATGTTGCAAGATATTATCCTCAATATATAGATAGACTAATTATTTTAAATTGTCCTCCAGTAGATTTACTATTAAGAAGTCTCTTAAAGATACCTCAACAGTTCCTAAAATCTTATTATATTTTTATGTTTCAACTTCCATTGATTCCTGAAATGCTTTTTAAAGCGAAAAATTATGTAGTTTTACGTCGCCTTCTTAAAGCAATTAGATATAGAGAAACACAACAAACTCAAAAAGATATTGAAGAATATATTAAATGTTTTAATCGTTCAAGAGGTATGAGTGGAATTAATTATTATAGAGCAGCTTTTAGAGATGCCATCCTTGGACGGGCTAAACCTAAACCTGATTTAAAAGTTAAATGTCTAACCCTCGTTTTATGGGGGACTAAGGATTTAGCATTGCATATAAGACTCACTTATCACTTTCATGAATATGTAGAAGAAAATAAATTAAAAATTAAATATTTCCCCGGAGTAGGCCATTTTATTCAGCAAGAGATTCCTTCCAAAGTTGCGGAAAATATTTTAAATTTTATAAAATAAAAAAATAAAAAAATAAAAAGAGAATTTAAATAGATGGACCTTAAAGACAAGGTACCCTAAATAAAATAAATAAACCTATTGTACTGTAACAACCCAACCAAACTCGTCTTCGATTTCTTTACGTTGTATTCCCGTTAATAATTTATAGAGCTTTATAGTTGTCTCACCAGGCTCTCCATTGTTCCATATTCTTTTTTGGGTCTCTAAAACCACGGAACCTATGGGTGTAATGACCGCTGCGGTTCCCGTACAAAATGCTTCGGTACATGAATCTTCAAATAATTCTTTATGAGAAATATCTCTCTCTTCAACTTCCATTCCGAGCTTTTTCTTAGCGATTTCCATAACTGATTTTCGAGTAATACCTGGTAGAATGGTTCCAGTCAATTTAGGCGTAGCTAATTTACCATTGATAATCGCAAAAAAATTAGCCGTTCCAACTTCATCAATGTATTCCATTTTTGAAGCATCCAAATAAATTATTTGAGCAAAACCTTTTGCTTTAGTTTCTTTCGCAGGTTTCATTGTTCCAGCGTAATTACAGCATGTTTTTGCAAATCCCGTTCCGCCTGGAGCCGCTCTTGTATATTTTTTCGAGATTTCTAAATCAATACACGTAAACCCTTCAGGAAAATATGGGCCAACTGGAATTGTATATATGATAAATTTATATTCAGCAGCAGGAGAAACTCCTAATATTGGTCCGTTGCCAATCAATAATGGTCTTATGTATAATGCCCCACCACTATCATAAGGTGGTATGTAATCTTCATTAGCCTTGACAACTTTTTTAACAGCATCAATGAATATATCCACATCAAAATTGGGTATTAACATTCTGTCAGCACTTTCATTTATTCTTTTACCGTTTTCTCTGGGCCTGAAAAGGGTTATATCACCATTCTTAGCTCTTAACGCTTTCATCCCTTCAAAAATTCCTTGCCCATAATTAAGTACACAAGCTCCAGGGGAAATCTCAAATGGACCGAAGGGCATTAATTTTCCTTCTGTCCATTTACCATCCTTGTAATCAGAAACCCACATTATTTTAGTTTCAATGAAATCGAATCCAAGAGTGTAAAAATCAATATCTTTTGCATCCATATTTTTCAACCTTTTTTTTGTTCTTTTTCTTGTTTAATTAATTTTTAATATTTTTTTTAATATTTAAAATCTCTAAAAATCGAAAACTTAAATGACCTCTTTCAAATAAAATTATTTTATTTAGTAAGACAACATATCCATAAAAATTTTATAGAAAAAAGTCAGATAAGTTCTCTGGCGTTATATTACTACTACAATAGCTTCAGCTAATAGAAAAATTCCAGCCGCTGCTTTATTAGTAATATTATTAAAAGAGATCATTAAAAAATATAAATGCTAAAGTAATATATAAACTTTTACTCAGAGATGTTGAAATATTCCTCTCTGTGGGCATATTTTCCCATAAATTATAGCTATAAAAACTAGAATTTTTCTTTATTAAAAAATTAGAATAAAGAGTTAATCCATTTCTCAATAATACTATATATTTCTTGAGAATTTTTATCCATGAATAAACTGTGGTTTGCATTTTTAAAAAACACCATTTTTTTATTATGACTCCTTACTCTATGGTATAATATTCGAGATCCGTCAGGATCTAATATTCTATCTCCAGTACCTTGAAGGATTAAAATAGGTTTAAAAATTTTGTATAAAATAGACTTTAATGGTACTAGAACTTTTAAAAGTGTCTTTATACTTCTCATTGAAATGAATTTTCGCTTTAAAATATCCTCTCTATCATATTTATTAAATTCATCTAAATATGATGGATTATCATAATCTTGAGGCCATTTAATAAATACTGAATTATTAGATATAACATTGAGAAATGAAAGGATAAGTAAAATAGAATGATAAATCTTTTTGATACTATCCACTATTGAGAGTTTAATAGGCGTTGATATTAATATTGCTCCGTTTATGAATTTTTTACCGTGAAAATTTTTACTTAGATAGTGAAGAATTAATGCTGATCCTAAACTTTCCCCAATTAGAAAAATTGGCAATTCAGGATAAGAATTTTTGTATTTTCGAATGAAAAATTCAAATATTTCTATACTTTTATAATAATCATAATAATCCCCTAATCTTGGACCACTTCTACCATGCCCTCTATTATCTATCGAAATTATAAGTGAATTATATGAAAAGTGATCTGCAAAAGGATAGAATAAATCTCCATGCACATTGTGTCCATGCTGACAAATTATGATTTTTTCCATTTTATTTATTGAATCTGGTTTCCAAACTTGATAGAAAACCAAGTTTCCGTCTTTTGTTCTAATATAGTGTTCCTCACTTGAGGAAAACTTTTTATTTGGATGGATAATTTCCCTCAATTTATTTAAATTTTGGTAATAATAATCAATATCTTGCTCTGAATATCCTTGTTTTCTTAAAAATAACTTTGATAAATCTGACATGAACCAAATCAAATAAAATAAATAATTTTGTTAATTCTAAAATATTAGTTAATAAATTAAAATATGTAAAATTTAGAATTATTTTTATATTTTCCAAATAATTAATTTTAACTAACTGATTAAGTAAAAAAATGAATAAAACATAAATAAACAGATAAAATTTATAATTATTATTCAGTTTTAATGTTAATTTCAAGATAAAATTTTTACTGGGTCTAAATCAAAAATGGCTAATGGTTCAGATAATCTAAAAGATATAAAACTTGTCATTTCAGGACTGGATAACGCTGGAAAAACTAGTTTCTTAATAGCTTTAAGACATAAATATGATTTTTACGAGAGAGTTAAAAAGCTAAAGCCTACAATAAAGATAGACTATTCCTCTTTTAATTTCCTAAAAAAATATCTCATATCGATGTGGGATATGGGTGGTCAGGCAAAATATAGGGGAATTTATATTAAATACCCTATATACTTTGAAGAGACGGACTTTCTTTATTTTATAATAGATATTCAAGATGAACTTAAATTTGAAACTGCGGTTCATTACTTACATGAAATATTGGATATTTATCTAGACTTGGAATATTCAAATGAAGTTATTATTTGTTTTAACAAATATGATCCTAAATACAAAGACAATCAAGAATTTACTGATCGTGTAGAAATGCTTAAAAACCTGGTTTTAAATCAAAATAAAGATATGAAATTCAAGTTCTTTAAAACATCAATATATGATATCTCTTTATTATCTAAAGCGATGTCTTATTCATTGAGCAAACTACTTAATTTAGAACATATTAATGCTAAATTAAAAAGTTTCATTAAAGATTATGGAAGTAAATATGCCATTTTATATTCCAATTCTGGTTTAATTATTTCTGATCATTATACTGAAACAATGGATGCAAGAGATTTTGACGAAATAATAAGCAGTAAAATTAGCGATGATTTAAAGTTCTTTCAGAGATTAGCTGATGAAAACGTTACAATCGATGGTAGATTGACATGTGTAGAAAATGATATGGAATATGTAAAGAAATACGAAATTGAGATAAATAATATAAAGGACTTGTTTTATTTGGGGGTCTCAGCCCCTCCTAAAAGACTTAAAGAAATAAAGGAAGAGTTGGAAAACTTCCAAAAGGTTTTAGAAAATACCTTCTCCTAGTTAAATCAAAAAATTAAAATTTTGTTAAACTTTTTATTAAATAAGATTTTTTTAAAAAAGTTGCCAGAGTCGCTTAGCCCGGTTGAGCGTCAGCCTGCAGAGTTGATTTGCGAGAGTTCAAGCGGCGAAGAACTTATCTTCCCTGAGAATACATCTCTCCTCTGGCTCCATTCTCTCATTTTTGAAAAATAAAATTTTTTAGCTTTGATTTATTTAAACTCATTTTTTAACTTCAAGGCTTCTTCTTCAATATCTGCCCTTTCAAACCACTCATTAATGTCATTTAAATCTTCTTGTGGAAATTCATAGGAAAATTCCTTGCTAGGATAAATACTATTTTCAACTTCATTCTTATAACTATTTAAGGCATTCCGGATTGACTCTCCGATGTTACCAAAATATTTTAGAAATTTAGGTTTAAAATCAGTAAAGATTCCTAGCATATCATGAATTACTAATATTTGACCATCGCAATATGGACCAGCACCAATACCAATAGTTGGAACATCCACAATGCTTGTTACTAATTTTGCAATTTCCCATGGGATACTTTCTAATACGATTGAAAAAACTCCTGTGTTTTGTAAATTTATGGCATCCATCATCAACTTTTTTGCGGCCTCTACTGTTTTTCCTTGGACCATAAATCCTCCAAACTTATAAATTGCTTGTGGTGTAAGACCGATATGACCCATAACTTGAATGTCAGCATCGATTATGGCCTTTATTGTGGGACATATTTCCGTACCCCCTTCAACTTTTACTGCTTCTGCACACCCTTCCTGTATAAATCTTCCAGCATTTATGACAGCATCTTTAATATTAACCTTATAAGAGAGGAATGGCATATCCCCCACAACCAATGCATTCGATACACCTCTGGTTACGGCTTTCGTATGATGAATCATCTCATCCATAGTCACAGATAATGTATTTTTATATCCAAGCATTACCATAGAAAGGGAGTCTCCAACAAGTATCAAATCAATTCCACTCTCATCAACGATTTTAGCAAAAGAATAATCATAAGATGTTATTGTAACTATTTTTTCGCCTTTTTTCTTTTTCTCAATTATTTTATTTGCTGTCATTTTTTGTAAGGACATATCTAAAAATAACTTAAATATTTAGAAAAATATTTGGAAATTTGAATAAAAAAACGAGAATTTTGTCTCTTACAAAGTTATCAATTTAAAGGGAATAACCCCACAAATATTAAAACTTAATTTGTAAATAAAAATATAAACTTATATTAATAGTATTAACATATAGGAATTTGTTAAAGAAGTAATTATATTAATAAAAAGAAAAAGAATAAATTTATCAAGTGGACATGTAATGTCTGACGAATATGATTTCCTATTTAAGTCTATCGTCGTTGGAGACGGAGGCGTCGGTAAAACTGCGTTAACACTTCGGTTTTCTAAAGGATTCTTTACAGAAGATTATAAAATGACAATTGGTGTTGACTTTCATGTAAAAACAATAGCAGTTGATACAAACGATGGTCCACTGCGCTGTAAACTTCAAATATGGGATACTGGCGGTCAAGAGAGATTTAGTTCAATAAGACCTATGTATTATAGAGGATCTTTGGGAGCATTATTAATTTTTGACTTAACATCATATGAATCTTTTGAACATTTACCTCAATGGATTGAAGAAGTCAGAGCCAATGTAAGAAATGAAATTCCATTACTTTTAGTTGGTAATAAAAGTGATTTAATAGAACAAAGGGCTCTCACAATCGAAGAACTTAATGCCTTTACGGAAAAGTTTAATTTATATTATATGGAAAC
>Ga0114925_10001001_pt1 | contig 13524 bp, 13 predicted proteins | sample SumtaG_2_FD_87287 | JGI IMG/M metagenome (GOLD analysis project Ga0114925, IMG submission 87287) | Deep subsurface microbial communities from Indian Ocean to uncover new lineages of life (NeLLi) - Sumatra_00607 metaG | ecosystem: Environmental > Aquatic > Marine > Oceanic > Sediment | place... | reverse complement strand
CTATAAATCTTCCATGCAGTTTCTGAAATGTATTCTGGAATGTTTAATTTTGAAGTTAACATTTTTAATTTGGGTTTAGCTTCCCAGAAGTTTCTCTCTATGCTTGAAATTAACGAGTTTTGAATTTTAGATAAACGTGAAAATAGAGCTTGTTCTTTAGGACCTATTGATTTTCCTTTAGAATCGGTTTTTGTGGTTGGAAGCATGGTTCTTGGACCAAAATCTCGCCATCGAGGTTCGGTCCTTCTTCTATTTTGTATTTCTTCCACAGTGTAGGCTCTTCTCTCGTTACCTACATATGTTCGCTCTGCGATCATACCACAATTTAGGCAAACTTTATTACCATCGCGTTCTTCGATGGTTGGATTAGTACAACAATCAACATTCTTAGCAGACGGCAAATTATCTTGATCAATAACTTTAGATTTAATTAGATCACGGTAATTGCTATTCATATTCATAATAATTCCCAAAAAATATACCATTAAGATATTACCATCTAAACATAAAATTATATAAAAATTAGATGGTGTTACGACTTTAATAATGTAATAATATCCTAATATCCAATCTGCATTTATAAACCTTTGTCTTGAAAATTATACCGGACGATAAAAGGGGAATAAAATGGGACGCGTATAATACAAATATAATCAACTTTGTCAATTTTTACTCAAAAACAATAAGATTTTAGATTTATGCCTTTCTTAATATATTTAAAATAATAATATAATTTGGTTTGTAAAATGGATTTTTACGATGTTGTGAGAAAAAGGAGAAGCTATAGGGTATATAAACCCGATATGCCGGAAGAAGAAAAAGTAAATCGAATTTTAGAGGCTGCCAGACTATCTCCAACTTGGGCTAATAAACAAGGAATGGAATATATTGTCGTTAAAGACCCTGAAACTGTAAAAAGAGTATGGAATGCAGTTGGTCAAACACAGAAATTTGTCGAAGCACCCATGTTTATTGTGGGGATTATTTCTGAGTCAGGATCCGGACAAAATTCTAATGGAATAAAGTATTTTCCTTTAGATTGTGGAATCTGTTTTGAACATTTAATTTTAGCTGCAACCGCTGAAGGTTTAGCTACTTGTTGGATTGGTTGGTTCAATGAGACCAAAGTACAAGAAGTTCTTGATATACCAAAAAGATTCAGAGTTTTAGCATTAACCCCATTAGGATATCCCATTAAAGAAAAAGGAGAAGTCGTGGATCGAAAACCTCTTGAAGAAATCGTACATTATGATAAATTCTAATTTTTTTTGAATTCTCATTTCAAGAAGGAGTAAAGGTAAAATAATTTCTAATTTTATTTTATTTATGCATATTGTTAGAATTAATGTAAAAACACATAAAATCAATTACGAAGAGATACTTAACGATTCAAAATATTATTTATTAGGTGCTCGAGGGCTAACTTCGCAAATCGTTCATGATGAAGTTCCTCCACTATGCGATCCACTTGGACCTGAAAATAAACTTATATTGGCAAACGGTATACTTACGGGAAGTCCATTTCCTAATTCTGCTCGTACTTCAGTAGGAAGTAAAAGCCCTTTAACAAAGGGTATTAAAGAAGCGAATGTGGGAGGACGGCCCTCATTAATGCTCGCTAAATACGGTATTAGAGCCTTAGTCTTTGAAGAAATATCCTCAGAATTAAAAATACTTCTTATTAACGAAAAAGGAATTGAGCTTTTACCAGGTAACGAATATAAAGGGTTAGGGAACTATGAACTACATAGGAAATTACGAGGCAATTACGGAGAAAACGTAGGGATTTATTCAATAGGTCCAGCAGGTGAATACAAGATGGTATCAGCAAGTGTTGCTGCCAACGATTTAGAAGGTTATCCAAGCAGGCATGCAGCTCGAGGTGGTTTAGGTGCGGTAATGGGCGCTAAAGGCATTAAAGCTGTAGTTATTATCCCTTCAAAAGATTCAAAAGTAAAAATGCATGATCTGAAGAAGTTTAAAGAAGCTTCAGCTCCATTCGCCAAACATTTAGCGGAATCTAAGAAAGTTTTTTCTACATATGGGACAGCTTTAAATATGAGAATAATGAGCGAACATCAAGGAATTCCAACCAAAAATTTTCAAATGGGGTCTTTTGATAAAATTTTGAATATAAGTGGAGAAAAACTTCATGAACTCGTAATTGCGAGAGGGGGAAAGAAAAATCTGGCATGTTCTCCTTATTGTGTAATAAAATGCTCTAATTTAGTTGTAGACGAGTATGGAAACCACATTACTTCAAGCCTTGAATACGAAACTATGTGTTTAAACGGGACAAATCTGCTCATTGACGACTTAGATAGCTTAGCTAAAATTGATCATCTATGCGACGATATTGGAATCGATACCATTGAATTCGGAGGTACAGTTGGTGTCGCTATGGATTGTGGTAAAATTGCTTGGGGTGATGCAAATTCTGTTTTTAACATTATAGATAAAGAAATCCGGAAGAATACCGATATTGGCAAATTGTATGGTAATGGCGTTAAAAATATTGGAGCGAAGTTAAGTGCGCAGAGAATACCTGAAGTAATGGGACAAGGTATTTCTGCATACGATCCTAGAGTTTTTAAAGGAATGGGAGTAACCTACGCTACTTCACCAATGGGCGCTGATCATACGAGTGGAGCAGCGATAGCTGGTAGAGTGGCGAGTCAATCCAAAGATTATGGAGAACTCACTAAAAATAAAGGTAAAATTGATTTATCATTTGAACTACAAGTTTATACTACAGTATTAGATTCTATGGGTTGCTGTTATTTTATAGGGCCGAGCTATGAGAATATGGCTATCGTTACTGCTGCTATTAACGCAATGTATAATCTAGATTTAACGAGAGAGGATGTAATTAATATTGGAAAACAAATTCTTAAAACTGAGATAACTTTCAATGAGAAAGCAGGTATTACCAAAGATAAGAATGCTATTCCCGAATTTTTAAAACTAGAACCCTCTGAACCTAGTGGTTTGAGATTTACATTCACTAAAGATGACTTGCAAAACTTTTGGAAGAATCTATAATAGAAAAAGATAAACTTGACTTCAAATTACAAATACTTAAGCCATCCTTTTCTTTTCATTCTTAATTCAGCGATAACTATCAGAAATATCCCTAAAAGGACTATTAGCTTAAAAATCAAGTTAGTGATAGATAAATAAGGGAATATGATACTATTTAGCCAAATTAATGTATTCGAAATAAAATATCCAAAACTACACAGAAAGAAAATAAACTTTTTAATCTTATAAAGCGAAAGTGATGTGTGCCAACTCATGATAAGTAATAGTATAGAACTTGAAACTAGATAAAACTTGATTGTCAAAGGTGAGCTAAAAAATACGAATATCAAAATATCTAGTACGATAATTTCTAATAAAAGCAAAGATAAGAATTTTGTAGCGTTCTTGACTAAAAAATCCTGTTCAACCTTTAAGAGAATACTAAGCATAAATGGAGGGGCCGTGATTAAAACTAACATTAAATTTATAAGAAGATTGTTAAGTATCAGAAAGCCTAAACATATTTCTAAAACAATGCTTATTAAAATTAGAATAGAACCAACAAGCCTGCTGATACTTTCAGTTTTACCTTTAATACTCATTTCGAAATCAACATTTAATCGTGTGTTCTAAGAAATAATAAATTTAAATAGAAAAAAAAGTATTTTGAATTAATCGATAATTTTTAGAAATTTATCAAAATAAGAGTAATGTAAAAAATGGATAAGAAATTCATTTTAAACGAGCTAGAAAATATTGTAGGAAAGGATTATGTGTCAAATCGTTCGGAGGATTTGTATATATATTCTCAAGATCCCGGAGCGTCATTGCCCAGACATGTTGATTTCGTAGCGATGCCAAGTACCTCAAAAGAAGTTCAACAGATCGTAAAATTAGCAAATAGAGAAAAGATACCTATAGTTCCTATGGGGGGCGGTCTTACCTTAAGCGGTTTAATAATTCCTGTAAAAGGTGGCATAGTGTTAGATATGAAAAGAATGAATCGAATAATCGAAATTAATCGTTTCAGCCAATATGCACTTATTGAAGCAGGAGTTACTACTGGCCAAATACTCTCACACTTAAATGATAATTATCCAGGTCTCCAGCCACCTATTCCAGATGCTCCACCTTCTGCTACTGTCGCTGGGAACATGTTGATTCATGGATCAGGATATTTATCACAAAGATATGGAGGACATGGAGCAATGATCAACGGTCTTGAAGTTGTTTTGCCTAACGGAGAAATCTGCAAACTAGGATCTTGTGCGGTTTCTGATTATTGGTTTGATAGAGGTCCAATTCCTGACTTTATTGGCTTATTTATTAGCGCATTTGGAACAATGGGAGTAATAACTAAGCTTTCAATCCAATTGTTTCCAAAACCTAAGATGAGAGATATAATATTTGGGTTACTGAATGATCCTAAAGATATACCAGATTTGCTACTAAAAATCACGGCTACAGGCTATGCTGAAGACATACTTCTAGGGAAGCAAGATAAACCTGAGTGGATGAAAGGTTACGTTTTCATTATGACTTATATTACAGGTAATACGGAAGAAGATATAGTCCGTCAAAGTAAAACTCTTAAACGCATTTTTAGAAAGTCTAACGCGAGGTTTATGAAAGCTCCAGAAAAAATGAAAAATTTGTACTTGGATAAACCTATATTTGCAGCAGGCGCTGCTGATTTTAGAAAAGGTGGCGGTTTCGAGTACGTAGGTGCGTTTATACCTCTTGAAAAAATTCCTGAAGCATATGAAAAGGGTGCAGATCTTGCAAGAAAATATGGAATCTCCCCAACTTTAGGTTCTAGATTAATAGGAGGTGTTCATACAATCGTTATGTTCTTTTCTTATTCTTTCAATAGAGCCAATCCCAACGATATGGAAAATGCTAGAAAAGCGCTTCACGAAACTAATAAGTTAGCATTAGATTTGGGGGGTATACCTTGGAAAGCTGAGTTAGAAGGACAAAGATTAACGCTTGGAAAAATGGATCCTAGTTATAAAAAGTTGATGAAAATTATTCAAAGCACTTTGGATCCAAATGGTATAATGAATCCTGGAAATTGGGAGGTTAAATAAATGACTTTAAAAATTGAACAAGATTGGAAAGATATAGTTCATAGGTGCTTCAGATGTGGTTATTGCAAATTTACTTACGAATTTTCTGATTTCAATTGTCCAAGCTATAAAAAACATCGATTTGAGACCTATTCCACCGGTGGAAGGTTATGGCTCATTTATGGTTTAATTAGTGGAGAAATCTCATGGAGTCAGAGCGTAGCTAACGTACTTTATGCCTGTTCGACATGTGGAAACTGTATGGAAAATTGTAGGTTTGATAAATTTAACGATTTTTTGGTAGACATTATTGAGGCTGCTCGAGCAGAAGCTGTTACGAAAGGATTCTGTCCTGATAAGCAAAAGGCTTTAATTGAACGCATAGAGAATCAGGAAATGTTTAACCCGTACGGAGAACTAAACTCGAATAATGAGGATTTAAAGAAAGAGCATAATTTACCAGACGAGGCAGAATGGGTTTATTACATAGGTTGTACATCTAATTATCGTCAAAAAAACTTAAGAGATGCAACCTTGAAGTTTCTAAAAAAAGTAAATATTGATTTTACTTTGGTAGATGAACATTGTTGCTGTAGCCCGGTAATGAGAACGGGTCAAATAAATTCCATTAAAGACATGATAAATTATAATGTTGCTCAAATAAACAACGCTGGAGCATCAAAAATTATTACATCCTGTGCTGGCTGTTACCGGACATTAAAGAAAGATTGGTTAAAACATGGTGCTGATTATGATTTTCAGATCTATCACACTGTAGAAGTGGTTAAAAAGATGTTAGATGAAGGGAAATTAAAATTTACTTCAGAATACAATAGAACAGTCACTTATCATGACCCCTGCCACCTTGGTAGACACATGAATCTTTACGAAGCTCCAAGAGAAGTGTATAGAAGTATTCCAGGACTCAAATTGGAAGAAATGAAGAGAAATAGAGAAAACGCTTGGTGTTGTGGAGCTGGGGGGGGACTGAAAATAGGATATCCGGAATGGTCAGTTGATATCTCTAAAGAAAGACTTGAAGAGGCGAAGGCAACAGGTGCATCCATTATTTCTTCTGTATGTCCTTTCTGCAGAACTAATTTAGGTGATGCAAATGATAAATACAAAATGAATTTTGAAGTTATTGATTTAATAGAGATTTTAGATGAACTAGAATTTGAAATCTCAGATAATTAACAATTTCTTTTAATGAAGGAGATATAAAAATGAGGCTAGGGGCTCATATGAGCGTTTCTGATGGGAAACATAGAGCTTTTCATAGGGGGAGAGAACTCAGGTGTGAATCAATGCAAGTTTTTATAAGAAATGTTCGTTCTTGGTCCTCAAAACCTTTAATTCAGAAAGATATTGATGAATTTCTTAACACAAAAGAAGAATTTAAAGAAGAAATCTGGCCAATAATTAGCCATGACAGTTATTTAATAAATTTAGCAAGTATTGATACAGAGAAATTGGAAAAATCATATGTGGCAATGTTAGACGAGCTTAAAAAAGCTACTCAACTCGGTATTGAATTTGAAAATATGCATCCCGGTGTTATCCCTATTAGTGATAAAGAAGAGATTTCGAAAATTGAAGCGCTTCTCCAGTTCGCTACTCAACTAAATAAATTAATGAATGAAACTAATGATTCTAAGGTTAAGATTTTGATAGAGACTACGGCTGGTCAAGGTAAGGGTTTGGGAAACAAATTCCACCATTTAGAAAAAATAATCAATAAAATAAAAGATAAAAGCAGAATTGGAGTTTGTTTTGATACAGCTCATTCTTTTGCAGCAGGTTATGATTTTACGACTAAAAGAAAGTATAACGAAATGTGGAACGAATTTGATGATATTATTGGATTAAAATATCTCTTTGCATTCCATCTTAACGATACGGAGCAAGATTTAGGATCTAGAGTTGATCGTCATACTCATATAGGGCAGGGGAAGATTGGAAAAGAGCCATTTGGCTTTTTATTAAACGATGAAAGATTTAATGACATGCCAGGAATATTAGAAACTCCAAAAGGAAAGGATTTAAAAGAAGATAAAATGAACCTTAAAACTCTAAAGTCTTTAATAGAACCGTGAATTATTTTTGAACCTTAAACCATAAAGGACTGGTATCGTCAACTAAGCCATTATAGTTCATTGTTAATTCTTCACCTTTTGATATGTCTTCAATAGCTGAATATTCAATTGCCTTGTTCTTATAATCATATAAGTACCGCAAATTAGGAGTGTAGGAATGGTTGATGAATTGACTAACGCTTAGCGTGATAGCATTTTTAAAAGCCGGTTTAAGCTTTGGGTCTTCCCAGATATAGCAGTAATTGTATAATTGTGTTTTTTTTATCTTTTTATAATCATTATTAGTGATTAATACAACATTTGCGACATCAATTATAGTCCCCTTACTAATTGATTTTTTCGCAAAGGCACCTTTTCCTTTGCTCTTCGAGATAAATTTAACATCTATATATTCATGCATTTAAATCACCGCTAGAAAGTGTTTTACCTCATTCAATTGATGCGTGTCGTTCATCAATATCTTTTTCTGTTTTTTCTAAAAGAACCATTAATGAAGCTCCAATAGAGTCTAGTATTGATAGTGTAGAAATATCGAATAAAGAAGTAAATGGAGCTAAAGTTTCTTGTGAAATCGCTTTATCTTTACTTTTACCCTCAACTTTAATTGTTAAATCAGATAACATTCCTATTGTACTTTTAGGGTTTCCTGTAAATAAAGCGAGTTTGCCCCCGATTTCCTTTGCTTCTTCAGCTATAGCTTTTGGTGAGGTTGTTTCACCGCTCCCACTAATCAGGATCAGTAGATCCTCTTTAGTGTAACGATACGTAACTGCGTCAGAAATAAAACAAGATTTAATACCTAGATGCATCAATCTCTGAGCCAAGCACCTACCAATAAACCCAGACCTTCCGGCTCCATATACAAATATCCTTCTATTATTTGATTTAACTTCAATAATCAAATCAATTAATTTTAAGACTTGACTCGCATCAATTGAGTCAGAATTTTTTTTTACTTGATCTGCGATTTCTAAAAGAGTGTTTAAAAACCTTTCTCGTATTAAATTTGAATCTAAATTATTCATTTCTATTTCTCCTCCTTCGACGATTCAGGATGCACACAGCTTCTCCATTGATCTACTGTTTCTTTAGGGCCTAGACCTATTAAAAGGTCTCCCACTTGAAAAATAAAATCTGATTTAAAGCTGTAAATCCATTTGTTTTCTCTTTTTAATGCTATAATATGAAATCCTCTCTTATATTGTTGGTTTTGTAATTGTTTGTATGTTTTTTCTTTAAAGTATGAATCTACTGAAATAGTTTCTCGGACGACTATTTCTGATGTTTCTCTAATAGCTTTTTTAAGAATAACATGGGGTTCAAAGCCTTCTAAAATGTTTTCGGCTAAATGTGCTGCTGCATCTGCTATTAACTCACATGAAAATATTATACGCATTATCCCAGTTAGACTTTTTGGATTTTCAAGTAATTGAGTTAAATTTAGAAGATCCTTTTCGAAAATTATATTCAATCCATCCATTAAAGCTTCCATCTCTAATACATCTTCAGCTAGATCATAACTTTTAAAAAATAACGCTGCTAATGCTAATTCTATCATTGTTTCCGAAATATCTGTTATTAGTACATAATCTTTTTTAAGCTCTTGAATTTTATCGAAAATATCAGGATTAGTTAGATCAAATCCAGAATCTTTTTTCTCATCATCAATTTGGAAAGAAAAATCTTCAGCATCAAAAGTTAACTTCTTTAATTCTTTAATTGGTTCAATTTCTCCTTTAATTATCAAAATATCTCCGGTTTGAATTTCACTATCTCTTTCAAATAACCATTCGTCTCTTCTTTTTATCGCAATTAAATCTACTCCGTACTTAGACCTAAAGTGTACATCTTTACGATTCATTCCTATAAACTCACAATCATCATTGACAACAATTTTTACTATAGGTTCAGGTACTTCGTCCCAAAACAATTGCGTGAAGTCTGATATATCGCTATTAATATATACAACTCGAGCGATGTCTGCAAGAGCATCAGAGATTTTGTCAATTGAATAGCCCATTACAACAATAGGTTCTAAAGCTTTTGCTTCTTTAAAACCGCCTGTTTGAGTCTGAATAATCTGTAAATTCAATAGAAAAGTTAATTTATGGATTTTTTTTTCAATTTTAGAAGTCTCGTCCGCAATTTCCTTACTACTAAATTTAATAGCGCTGTAAGCAAGATCTATCATCATGTCTATCTTCTGTTTCATCTCTTTTAAAATGTCCTTTAGTGATATAGGTTGATACTGAAATTTTTTTCTTTTTTCATGCTTTTTAATTATTTTCTCACTCTCGTTTAGATAATTATACAAAAATTTGGATAAAGATTAATATAAATAAAGGGGTTAAAAAATCTGCTAACGATGTTACCATAGGAATTAAGAAATTATTTGGGTCTTTTCCTTTTCTAAATATTAATATGGAACCCATAAATAAAAATACAAACATTAGCCCAAATAGAATCAAAATAGTAATAATAAAAATTGATATAATCAACAAGGGATTAACGATTTCTATTCCAGTTACACTTCCCAATATGTATCCTAAGCTTATTAATGCAACAAGACTTAATAAAATTGTTATAAGTAACCCATAAAAATCTTGTTTTAATCGATTAGATGCTTGAATTTTTGGAGTCAACGTACCTAGATATAAGTGAGATGTAAGTCGAGAAACTAAGACAGTTGATATATCACCTATTAAAGAATTTAAAGACGGTAAAACTAGTAAAATAATAGGAAAACTTGACAATATTCGCTCACTATTAGATAAGAGAGTTCCGGAGAAGAGTCCCATAACAGAACTAATTAGGACAACTATTATAGATTCTTTGAAGATTTTTTTAAAATAATCCACTCTTATGGCACCCCCAACATAATAATTGTTAGATAAAAGCAAATAACGGTAAAAAAGTCGTCTACCGCGGTCATTACTGGATTTACAATATTATTTGGATCTAAACCACGCTTAAATGCTAAAAAATTTAAGAAGGTTGAACAGGGAATAGAAATCGTTAATGTTAATGCTATTGAAATAACAGGAATTACGATTAACAAACCAATATGAAAAATATAAAGTTTAATTAATAAAAAATTAATAAGGATACTGAATACTCCGATTGCTAATGCAGTTAATAACGATAAAGTTAAGGTAGCTAATACATTTTCAAACCATGATTTCTTATTAAATTCGCCGATAATAAAATCTCGTGAAGTTCGAGCAATAAAGGGACCACTTAGATTACCCCTAAGAGATAATAGAGCCGGTATAATTAGAATTAATAAAAGAAAGCTCTTAAATGAAACGATTAAGAGAGAAAGCACGATTCCCGCAAGAATGTCGCCCACAATGGAAACCATTTCAGATGGAAAGGTTTCTTTAATGATTTTACCTTTAGTATCTCGAGCTTCCATATATTATCATCATCATCAGATGAACTCATTATTAAATTTTCGTTCATTCTCTTTAATATTTATTAAGGCTCGAATTTATTTAAAAATTGCTATATAAAATAAAAATTTTAATATAAGCATTTAAAATCAAATAAATTCTTCAATTATCTTGGTTTTGAGAAAGAAGTTAGATGATTTTTTTTAAATAAAATTAGATGCACCTAATAAAAACTAGTAATGATATAAAATAAAAAAAATTTAAAAATCCTTGTTTATAAATTATTAGATTTATTATTAGACTTTAATATTAAAAAGCCCACTTGTTAAATTAGGAACAGCTTCTTAGGGTTTTAATTTAAAGGGATTTTAGCCAATTAGGATCTATCTGATTTAGGGCTTTCTCTACTTCTTTTCGTACATCCCAATCTTCATCCCATAAAGATTTTGCTAAAGGTTCTAACGCATCTCCATTTCCTATTTGACCTAAAGCTTTTGCGGAGGCAATTCTAATTTTTGGATCGGCGTCTTTAAGCATCTCTATAAATGGGGTGATGTCGCTAATATTTTCGAATTTTCCTAATGCTATAGCAATCCAACTTTTAATAAATAGATCGTCATCATTAATTAAAGGTAACAAAACCTCTAAGCAATCTTCCTCCCCTAATTTAATTAGAAGCTTTACCGCTGCGCGTTTGGTTTTCCAATCCGTAGAATTCAAAAGGGTTTTCACCTCATTAATATAAACTTGACTACTCATTTTAGATAAAGCCTCAATAGCGATATCACGCACTCTACTAACAGGATCATTTAAAAGAATCAATAATATCGAAATTTGTTGTTCATTTCCTAACTTTCCTACTATTTTTGTACAAAGACTCCTTATTTTCCATTCTTTAGAGTTAAGGCCTTCAAGAACTTGAACTGGAACTTTATCATTAGATATTTGAATAAGTGAATTATAAGCCAATTTTCTGATTTTATTATCGTTGCTCTTGAAATAATTAATCATATAATCTATAGATTTCTTGTCTTTAAGTAAACCTAATAGCTTTATTGCTTCTTTTCTCTCTACCATGTTTCTACTGTTTGCAACTTCGTAGATTTTTTCATAAGAATCAAGCGAAACAAAGATTTCTTTAAGTGATTGAACAGATAACTTACGAATGTCTTCATCTTTATTTTTTAAGAATTTTAGAAGGGGATCAATTGCTCGTTTGCTTTTAATTACACCTAAGGCTTTAATACTTGCCTTTTTAACATTGATATCTGCATCATCCAGTAAATTGATTATTAATCTTGCGTCCTTTACTTGAATTACTTTTTCTAAAGCTTTAACAGCATTATATCTGACTTCAGAATCGGTTTTGTGAAGTAAATCTTTTAGATAACTAGTTGATTCATCACTATGAATTCGACCTAAGATAATTGGAATAGATCGCTTAACATATATGTTTCCCTTTTCAAAAAAGTTAATAATCTCACTTAAATCTCCTAACTTTCCTATATTCACGATTGATTTAATTACTTCATCCTTTATTTCTAAAGAGGGATTACTAAGCATTCTTAACAAATATTTGAAAGCAGAGATGATTTTAAGTTTACCGAGGGCTATCACCGCCACTTTTCTAGCTGTTATAAAATTATCTGTAAGAGCTTCAATTAATATTGGACTTGAAGCTTCTGGTACATTATTCGCTATAACTTCGATAATTTTTGCCCGCACCTTGCCGTCTGATTCGTTTTTATATTGCGTAGCAAAAAAACTCAAACTTTTTTTATCAATCAGATCACTAATTGAATTTATCATATCCACTTTATTGTCTGGAGCAATAGCTTTAACATAATCGTTCTTAAATTCTTGAAATCCCATTTTTCTAATCCATCATCCATTCTTTTCAATAAAAAAAGCTACTAACTATAGAATCGAGTTCTTATTTTTATTTTTAAGTAAATAGAAAGATAGAAATTGAGTAATAAAATTAAATTCTCTTTTATCATATTGAACCTTGATCATGAAATATATTCCTTATGAGTCTCGATTCAAAGCAGGCGAAATTTTAGCTGAATTTATTTTAAGCAAAAATCCAGTAATAAAGAAAATTATTAGTAATAAAATCGAAAATGTCTTTTTATTTGCAATTCCTAACGGTGGCGTACCAGTCGCAGAAGGATTTTGTAGTATACTCCGTATAAACTTTGATATCCTAATTGTAAGAAAGATTAAGATTCCCTATAACACTGAAGCGGGTTTTGGTTCAGTTACAACAGATGGAACAGTTTTAATTAATGAAGGTCTGTTATCTCGATTAACCCTTTCAGAAAATTCAATAAAAAATTCCATAGAAACTACGAAAAGTGAAATTAGGGAAAGGATTGAATTTTACAATAAAAATACGGATATAGAATCATCTTATAATTCTCTCATAAATAACAATTATATCTTTATAGTGGATGATGGATTGGCTTCCGGATTTACTATGTTGGCAGCAATTAAAATGATAAAAAAATATAATCCAAAACAGTTATATATAGGAATTCCTACAGCACCACTACATACAGTTACCCATATTCAACACGAAGTGGATGAGATTTATTGTCCTAATATTAGAAAAACATCTTGGTTTGCTGTAGCTGATGCGTATAAACATTGGTACGACGTACCAGAAAGCGAAGTTATGGATATAATCAAGGATTCAAAATTCTATTTTAAAGAATAAATTTGTAAATAATCAGGTTAGGAAAGAAGAAAATGTTTTTGACTAACTTAAGTCATATCAATAACTATATAGGGCCAACTGTTATCTCCGTCATTTCTTTGAGAATCAGTTTTGGGTTGTGTTCGATTATAAATATCGGTAGCTCTCACATGTAATGCTTTCATTCCATCTCCAGAAGCGGTGAAATTTATTTGCCAAAATACCCAAACATGGTCAAAATCAACGCT
>Ga0114925_10000999_pt1 | contig 13526 bp, 11 predicted proteins | sample SumtaG_2_FD_87287 | JGI IMG/M metagenome (GOLD analysis project Ga0114925, IMG submission 87287) | Deep subsurface microbial communities from Indian Ocean to uncover new lineages of life (NeLLi) - Sumatra_00607 metaG | ecosystem: Environmental > Aquatic > Marine > Oceanic > Sediment | place... | reverse complement strand
TAGTTAAAAAGACTTTAATTGAATTAGATATCAAGTTAGATGTTTTTGATATAACAAATTACTCGGATAGGCAGATTTATTTCGATATTAGACAATATGATGCTTTTGTTTTTGGTTTTCCTATATACGCTTGGAGAGCTCCTAAACTAATTCGAGAATGGTTGCAAACATTAGATGGTAAAGGCATAAAATGTGCTGTATTCTTTACTTATGGAGGCGTTTCAAGCGGCGTAGCGCATTATAATATTAAACAAATCCTCGAAAAACAAAACTTTCAGCTCGTTATCACAGCGGAGTTTTTGGGAAAGCACACATATAATTTAGGAGGATGGAATTTAATGGAAGATCGTCCTAATGAGTCTGATTTTATTGTTGCCAGGTCTTTTACTAAATTAATGCTTGATAGGTTTGCCAGTAAGAAAAGATTTACTCTTGATTTCGAAAAACCAACAATAACCGAAAAAATGCTAGATCGGCTTGAAAGAACCGCATATAAAGCCATCGAACCTCCATCAAGGAAAGGGGTGGAATGTAGCTTGTGTTATACTTGTGAAAACTCCTGCCCTACAATGGCAATGAATGCCGAGAAGGGAGAACCCGATGCTGAAAAATGTATGCGTTGTCTTAAATGCATAGCGAATTGTCCCGACGAGGTTTTAGTAATGGGTGATTTAACTCGGCAATTCGAATTTATAAAAAAAGTCGAAAAATTAACCGAAGACGTATTAAATTCGAGAATTAGCAAGATTTTCGAGTAAATTACAAGGTAATAAGATGTCAATCCTCCTGCCAGAGATTATTGGAATACAACTAAACGGAGTATTCAAAAAGTAAGTTCTTTAAAGGAATAAATATTTACTCCTTAAAGGATATAATAATTATTGGTATCAATCAAGAAATTTATCAACTTAATTAATAGTTCCAATGAGTTTTAAACCATGACAGAACGTAATGACGATACAACTCCTAAAGAAAATATCCCATTAAAAATCAAGTTTAGTTATGGGATCGGTTCAATGGCTACAGCAATCTTCACAGGGCTCGTGTTTGCTAATATAAGCTTTTTTTATGTTGAGAAACTCGGTGCGAATCCCATTTTAATAGGATGGGCTTGGCTGATTTTTGGAATTTGGAACACCGTGAATGATCCCATCGCATCTTACTTGATTGACAATACAAGAACTAGCATCGGAAGAAGGGTCCCGTACATTCGATACGGGTCAGGTTTTTTTGGATTAGCATTCATTTTTTGTTGGTTTCCCATCTGGACATCTCCAATTGGACTAATCTTAAACTTTCTTTTGGTTCTTTTTCTTTTAGATACAATGTTTACCTTTATAGGTTGCTGCTTTTTCGCACTTCCTGCCGAGATTGCGCTTACGGCTCAAGGAAGGGCTGAGCTATCCATATTTACGGTCCTTTTTGGATTCGTGGCTGTTGCGTTAGGATTCATTGTTCCCATTTTCTTTTTAACAGGACAAGTAGGCATCCATCCAGCTTTCTTCCCCACGATGGTGATTATTGGCATCGTAGGGTCAATACTTCTATTCATTTCTTCCTATGGAGTAAAAGAAAACATGTTTGCTCAACTACAACCTCATGAACCCTTCTTGGAGGGCTTGAAATTGACCTTCAAAAATAAAGCTTTTTGGATATACATGTTACCCGCGTTCTGCATGGCTCTCTTACTGCCAGTCCTCCAAATCGGAATTCTCTATTATATTGATTATATAATAATCGGAAAAGAACCATTATTTCTTCTTATTGCGCTTTTATTGGGCGTGGTCACAGGTTTTGCAATGAATTTGATGTATACTGAAAAATTAGGACCGAAAAAAATAATGATTATTAATTTAACAATTGTTTCAATAGGGTTGGCCATTCTCTTCTTCTTAGGACATAATTTAGTTCTATCTGCCATCCCAGGCGCATTAATTGGGATAGGACTCTCAGGTACAATGATCTCTGGTGCGGTAGTCATGGGTGATATTATTGATAATGATGAATTAATAACCGGAAAAAGACGGGAAGGAATATATGGTGGAGTAAATGCCATTGTAGTTAAATACCCGATTTCAATAGCAAACTGGATGTTTTTAGTTATAATTGTGGGTTTCGGGTTTGTAACTCCGAAGCTTGTGAATGGCGAAGCTGTAAAACAACCTCAAACAGATATGGCGTTGATGGGTATAATGTTAGCATTCTGTCTCATTCCTGCCATACTGTTGGCTTTTAGCGCGATCTTCATGCGTTGGTATCCCTTGGATGGTCCTGAATGGAAGGAGAAAAAGAAATCCCTTATAGAACTCCATAAACAAAAAGAACGTGAATATGTTAAAAGACTCGCTGAAGATGGTAAATTAAAAAGAAAAAAAAATAAGTAAAAAACGATTTTTATTTTTCAATTAGATTTTTTTTGAGGACTTAAAATAATTTTTTCCCAATTTTATAATTGCTCTCAAACAAATTTAAATATATAAAATATAATTATAAATTCAGAGAATAGAAATAATTTTTTATCATTTTGTAAACTGATAATTGATCCTTCTAAAATTTTGATGCTGAAAATCTATGGAAGTTGACGAAATTAATATTAAACTCCTAATTTTAGGTCATGGGGGAGTTGGGAAGACATCAATAGTAAGTAGTTATTTAGGTAAAAGCTTTCCCGACCGCTACATACCCACAATTGGTAGTTCCATCTTTCGGAAGGAATTTAACTTAAAGGATAAAAAGTTTTTTATTAGAGTTAATATTTGGGATGTAGGTGGGCAGAGATCTTTTAATCCTATAAATCCTGCTTGTTATACAAATATGGATGCTGCCTTTTTAGTATTTGATCTTTCCCAACCAAAAGAAACACTTTTAGAAGTAAAACAAGAATATATAAAAAATTTACATGAATATGCCGAAGATAGTCTTACATTTGTATGTGGTAATAAATTAGATTTAATTACTAATAGGAAGGAGTTAAAACATATAGTTGAAGATAATTTCACAGAAGATGTTCCCCTACTTTTTATTTCCGCTAAAACTAGTGAAAATATCCAAGAAATGTTTGAATTAATGATTTATAGCTTTTTAAAAGAATTAGAAAGAAAATACCCTGAAGAAAAAAAGATTGAAGGTGTTACTAAAGAGTTTTTAAAAACCATTGATAAAAGTGAAAAAGATTTAGTTTCCCTTTTTATTAATTCAGCAAATATAGATTCTCTTAAATTACTAAAAAAATCATCACCAAGGATTACTAAAAAGAAATTAACTCCTACTTTCGATGCTACTAATGATGATGAATTGCAAAGATACTTTCTGCTCCGACAAGAATTAAAAAAAATTGATTTAATTAAAGGAGAGATTATTGAAAATTTTAATAAAAATATAAATGAAGTTGAGAAACTAATAAATAATTTAAAAAAGACACCGATCAATTCTCTTATCGAAACAATTGAGAATACTTCTGAACAACTTGCAAATATAAAAGATGACTTTGAAGTAAGTTTGGATGCTTTACTTAATTTAGAACAAAAAGTAGATACTAAGCGAAAAATCAAAAAAGAAGAAAGTCTTGAAAATTTACCTTAAATATAAAAAATTTCGAAATATTGGGTGATTTAACATTCCAAAAAAAGAAAGAGAAGAAATTACGGTTAAAGATTTTCAAAAATTAGAAGATCAGGTAAGTAAACTGGAAAAAGTATTAAAAGATGAAGTTGGAAAACTCGATAAAAAAATTATTGAGCAAAATAATAATTTTGAAGGAAAAACAAATCAGCTAGCTAAGGAAATCAATGAAATCAAAGAAAATATTTCAATTAACACTAAAAAAATTCAAGAGCAGATGAAAACTCAAGAAGAAATTATAATGAGTATGATACATAAATTTGATGATCAATTTATACAGGATAAGAACATAATCTTTTCCGATTTGGAAGATCTTAAAAGTCAACTCGATATCTTAAAAATATCATTTACGGTTAATGAGAAAACACTCTTAGATAAAATAAAAATGATAATTGAGAATGAAATGAGATTGGCTGTTAAAGATACCGAAAAGGAAGTACTGATGAAATTTTGGATTGATGATCTAAAAGGAATCATTAAAGATTTCGAAAAATTAAAAAAGGCAAATCCAAGAGAATTTAAAATGCAAATTAGAGAAATATCGAACACAATTGACTTATTTAAGCAAAAATTAGCACATTAAAATCAAATATAATAAAATAAAAAAATAGTAGAATAACTAATTTCTCAATTTTGGCGGAGGGACAAAAACGGTTCTCTGCCCTTCTAATAGTGATATTGCGCCCTCTGGACAGAAATGTGCGCATATCCCGCACCCTATACACCAGTTTTCATTTCTTTCTGCTTTCCCATCATCATTTAATTCAATTGCATCTACAGGACATTTTTCAACACATGTTCCGCATCCCACACATAAATCTTCATCAGTCTTAGCTAAATAATTTGTTGCGTTTACCATCGGAAGGACTCCATTTTTCCATAATTCAAATGTACCGCAACAATCCTTGCAGCAATTACATACGCTAGTTTCATCCTTTGAGACGTTTCCAAAAGGATGATAGGCTTTATGAACTAAACCTTGTTCTTCTGCTTCTTTCAAGATTTTTAACGCCTCTTCCTTGGATATCATTCTTGCAAATCCTTGTTCAACTGTAAATCGAGCAGACTTTCCGAATGTTAGACAATTTTCACGTGAAGCACCAATTTTGCAAGACTCACCAAGCAAATCTTTATGATGTCTACAGAAACAATGACCAACGGCAATATCGTCGAATTTATCAATTATTTCTTCAATTTTTTGTGAAGGGAGTATACTTTCGGGAGAAACTTCTATTTCCTCATTAATATCTATTGAGATTTCATCTCCTTCAGTATTTTTAAAGATTGGAATGGTTCTATCTACAGGAGGTATTTGTTTAAACATTGGTATCATCATGTCATATTTATCTTGAATAGTATCTCGAACCTCTTCAAATAACTTCTTAAACAAAACGGCTATGTTCTTTTCTTCCTCCGTATATTGAATTTTTTTCATATAAGTATATTCAAAAATCCCGACCATTATTAACGGAAGCAACCTATAAATCATTAATCCTGTAGAACTCTTGGATATAAAAAGAGCGCCTTTTTTCGCTAGAGAATTGACATTTTTTAAGATTTCCTCCTCTGACATTTTACTCGATTTTATTAATTGTTCCATTGTTTGAGAGACTTTTCTACGATATGTTTTGTTAATAAAATCGATTTCTTCTTCCTCATAGAGAAGCATCATGATTTCCAATAAAGTATCAGTAACAGGAAAGGGGAGCATGCCCGACTTAACGATTAACCTCGCTGCCTTTTTAAACTTTTCTTCAGACATTTTAAATCCTAATTTTTTTGCTAATTGTATATGTAAATAGATTAAAGATAATTTAATAATTATGAGATTTTTTACTTTACATCTTTTAACTTTCAAATCCAGGTATATCTATTAGAACTCCAACCCTTCTTTTTCTTAGTACTGTTTTTACTCGAGTTTTTTTTATTTTTCTAAACGCTATACTTGGAATGTGATAATTAGGTATAATTGATCTATGTCTTTTTTCTATTCCAGATTTCCACTCGTTATAGAATCCAATCTTGCCTAAATTTACTCTCGGTGTCGGTTTCGGATATTTATTTGGATATCCTAATATTGCCAAGCTAGGTAAATGCCAATTTTCTTCTATATTTAAGATTTTTCTTACATGTTTACGACTGAACGCTCCAATCCAACAAGAACCAATTCCTAGTGAGTGTGCCCTTAAAATAATACTTTGGATTATCGCTCCAGTATCGTATTCTGCGTAAAAACCAGGTGAATTATTAGTACAATCAAAAGTAATGGCAATAATTAATGGAACTTGTTGTACATGGGGCTGCTTTTGAATTACTAATTTAGCGTGCTGAGCAATTCGATTAAGAATTTCTTTATTATCAATTAAAATTATTTTTATATAGGGCTTATTTATTACTAAAGGAATCATCATACCTGCTTTAATTAATTCATAAATTATGCCACGGGGTATTTCTTTATTCTCGACATACTTCCTTACAGAGCGTCTATCTACGATTGGGTCCACTAATTCCACATCGTAATCCTTATAGTCTAAGACTCCAGATTCAAAATCTGACTTAACTATAGTATTCCCCCATTTATTATGAAAGAAAAATTCTTCATAATTTTTATTCTCAACCTCACAACTCTCATTAATTTTGACTGATTTTCCTATTGCTAATAATGCATCAATTACCAAGGATTTGGGAATTTGTAAATTTTCTCTCACTGTTTCTCTATTGAAATTTCTAATCCAGCGTGCTTTAAATCCTAAATTTTCAGTCATCAGAATCATATTTGCAATTGCAGCGCCAATATCTGTCCAACCAAAAGATTTACCGGCATATTTAAGAGAGTGCGTACCAATAATAAAGGATGAAGCTGTTTTAGCACAATTTAAATCGTCCTTAGATGTTTCTGAAATTAAATCCTTATATTTATCTGACTCCGCATCAAAATTATCTGTTGAAAAAACAAATCTATTATTCAATATTGGCTTTTTAATATCTGGAGTTTTTGCCTTCAACCGAGGATCTTGTTTTTCCACAGAATGAATTAAGTCCCCCTTTTTGATCTTATCATCAATAGCTAAGAAACGCCAAACTTGCTGATTCTCTGCGGAAGGTGCCCAGCGTCCAGCTTCTAAAATCTTTAGAATATCCTTTTTATCAATAATAAAATTAGAATCAAATTGAATTGGATTTTTCCATGTTCTAATAATATCTTTTAAAAACATATCAAATAATTAACTGTTAATAATTAATGTTAAAATTATTTGATTAAATAAATTATTAATTCATATAATAATATTCAAAATTTTTATAATAACCTAAAGTTGGTTTATATGGTTAATTGTTTAATTGTAGGACATGGCGCAAGGGAGCATGTAATTGGAGAAGCATTAGTTCGAGATGGTGCTGAATTATTCGCCTTTATGAGTTTTAAAAATGCGGGTTTAGAAGATTTAAGTAAAGGACGAATTAAAGTTCACTCTGAGACAGACTTTAAAGAAATTATCACCTTTGCGAATGCAAAAAATGTTGATTTTGCAGTGATTGGTCCAGAAGCACCCTTATGTGTAGGTATTGTAGATGCTTTAGAAAGAAGTGATATTCCTTGCGTAGGTCCTAAAATTGAGGCAGCTCAATTAGAAGGTTCGAAAATTTTTATGAGAGATTTACTTGGAAAATATAAAATCCCTTCTAATATAAAAAGTAAAAGATTTAACTCGATGGAGGGTGTAGACGCTTATGTTGATGAGGAGGGAGAAGAAACTATTGTTGTAAAACCAGATGGATTAACTGGAGGTAAAGGAGTAATGGTCTATGGAGATCATCTCTTTTCGAAGAAAGATATTATAAAGTATTGCCAGGAATTAATAGATAAAAATAGTCCCTTTATCCTTGAAGAGAAGTTAGATGGAGAAGAATTCACGTTACAGACTTTCGTTGATGGAAAAAATGTAGTTGGCACACCTCTAGTTCAAGATCATAAAAGAGCATATGAAAATGATGAGGGTCCAAACACAGGCGGAATGGGGTCATACTCGATGGAAAATCATTTAATGCCTTTTATTAGTCAAGAGGACGTTGACGAGGCATTAAAGGATATGAAGAATGTTATTGCAGCAGTTAAGGCTGAAACGGGAATAGAATATAAAGGTCCTTTATATGGTCAGTTTATGAAAACAGCTAAAGGGATTAAGCTCATAGAATTTAATGCAAGATTTGGTGATCCTGAAGCGATGAATGTACTTCCTTTGTTGAAGACAAACTTTATTGATATATGTTGGGCAATAATTAATGGTAATTTAAATACATTAAATATTGAATTTGAGAAAAAAGCAACAGTTTGCAAATATTTGGCACCAGAAGGTTATCCGATTTCACCTAAAAGGGATGAATTAGTCAAGGTTAATCAAGAAAAATTAAATGATATCGGAGCGAAGTATTACTATGCCTCTGTTTATCGAGATGATAGCAATATTTATACTACTACTTCAAGAGCAATAGGCGTTCTTGGAATAGCAGATAATTTAGAAGATGCTGAAAAAATTGCTGAACAAGGAGTAGGTTGTATTGAGGGAAAATTATTTCACAGAAAAGATGTAGGGACTCTTAAGTTGCTACAAAAGAGAATTGACCATATGAATTCGCTCTTAGGTAAATGAATTACAAAATTATACCATTTTATACTTTTTTTATATTTCATAATCATTAAATTCTAAAACTACTATTAAATTATATTATTTGTCTATGTGGCATAAAGTTAATGAAAAATTCAACAGTTTAATAAAGCAGTTATTTCATGAAAAGGATTGGCAAAATAGAGCAGAGGCTGCCAGAGAACTAGGCCTCTTAAAGGACGCGAGAGCAACAAACTTACTCTGCCGAGCTCTTAGAAATGAAAAAGACAATACTGTGGTCAATAGAATTATCGAAGCAATGGGTCGCATTGAAGATCAAAAAGCAACCATAAAAATAATTGAAAAATTAAAAGAAGAACTAAATAAATTTGAAGGAGATAAATATAGGCTCATATATATTCTGGAAAGTTTGAAATTACTTAAGGATAGAAGAGCTCTGGTGTATATAAGTCCATTTTTAAATTCTCCTGATAACGACTTAAAAAAGTTGGCAGAAGAGGCTTTTGATGTTATAGAGCCTAATTGGCGTGATATAATTAAAAAAAGGAAAACTAGATCAATTAAGGATATTTTTAAAACAAATATTTAACCATTTTTCATATTCCGACAAAAATTGACTCTTCTTTTAATAATAGTAATAAGGTCTTAATAAGAAGACTAATAAGAGATTTTTTCTCTTTTTATTTTAAAATGCGATATAAAATTCAAACATGAAAAAAAAGAAGGTTTGCTGCTGGGATTTAGAGGGGCCTATAAGCGTGCTTGATTTTGCCGCTGAAATTGGGAGGATGTTAAATAAAAAACCTGAATTACATTTACAAGATTATGATATGGGCGAATTTTTCTTTATGATTTCGAATTATGATGATTATTTGATAGATGTGCCTGGTGTAAAGGACGAGTTAAATATTCCTGAATATCAGCCTGGTGATACTCTCAGATTAATGGCTCCTTTATATGTTTCTTCTTTTTCAGATCAAGAATTATTAAATTTAGCTAAGCAGAATCTAGGATTATTACCCGGTTGTAAAGATTTAATGTCAAGATTACATCAAGATTGGGATGTTTATGTTATTTCAACAAGTTATACTCAATTTGCTCATACGGTTACTAGCACTCTAAAAATTCCTCAAGATCATGTTTATTGTACAGATTTACATATTAACGAATTAAAACAAGGAGTATCAAATATTGAATCTTCTGTGGATATTTTAGTGAGAGAAATCTTTCAAAAATATATAGACAACGGAAAGGACCTAAATAGTATTATTGATGACTTAAACAATTTCTTTTGGAAAGGAGAAAGTACTGATTATATCAAAGTTATGAATTACGTGAAAGTAAGAGGCGGAAAGCGAAAAGAACTTGCTGTCGAAGATATTTCCAAAAGAACTGATACACATGTTTCCGAGATGATAGCACTTGGTGATTCTATCACAGATATAAACATGCTTCAGAGACTAAAGGATGAAGGCGGGATTGCAGTATCTTTTAATGGAAATCGCTTTACAGCAGAACGGGCTACGGTCGCAGTCACTACGCCAAATAATTTGGGCGTACTTCCAATTTTTCAAGCTAAAAATCAAATTGAAAATTTTCTTGAAGAATGGGAAGCCAATTTTGAAAATTTTAAAGACAATCCCATTAAAATAAGTAATGGATTGATCTCTAAAGAATGTAAGAAAATTTTTATAGATAACAATTTCATACCTGAAATTCTCAATTTAACCAATAAGAATAGTGATCAAATAAGTGATATAATTTCACGACAAGAGAAAATGAGAAAAACTGTTAGAGGTTGGGCAGGAAATCTTGGATAAATAAGTCTATGAGTCGTCTAATTGATCAGCAAAATATTTCTTATAATAAATTATTCCATTTACATTTCGTTTTAATCTTCTTAACCCATAATAAGTAAAGAAACTCCATGGAATAAGCCATAGAAAGATAAAAACCGTCATAAAATTATAAATATCTTTCAAAAACAACAAAATCCATAAAGAATAAATTAAAAACAATAATGTAAATAAGTCTACATAAACTTTATTTTTAGCTTCTCTCATAAATTCCTTTTTAAAGAGGTATTCATAGCAATCACAGCATATTAAAGGAATATTAATGTTATATCTCTCTTTATTATATTTTTTATAGATTATTGTAAACATTCTATGAATTTGTAAACCACATAGCTTACATTTATATGATTTTCGACTTTCTTCAATCTCATCTATTCTTTCTTTAGAAAAATAGCATTCTTCATGTTCATAATGCGAACAGGTTTTACAAGTTAATTCGAAATCTAAATATAAATCTTGAAAATAATCTAATGTCGGATCTATAAAATGTACATAATTTGGGTGATTTTGACAAATAACACGACCCTTATTATCAATTTCGAAAGAAGGGTCTATAATTTTCATGATATTTCAAGATATTTAGAATAATATTATTTGTTCGAATAATTATTATTGATTGGAATAGGAACCTATTATTTTTAAATAGACTCTATATTTGATATTATGATAATATTTAATTTCTATAAATAATTGTAAAAATTAATCTTTTAATATTTATCTATTGAATTTTATAATCTGCTTCGGTGTTAAGATACAATTTCTAACGTAGCCTCTGAAGATACGCTGTTTTTATTGGATATTAGCCGTTCAATGTATAGGAGAGATATTCTTGGGAAGTCAAGGATTTATTGGTCCTTAATTAGTATTAAAGAAATAATTGAAAAAAAAAACAAAATAGACCCTAATGACCGTTTTTCAATTATAATATTCTCGGATGTCAACTATGAATTAGAAAATTATGTTTATAATTTTTCCGGAATTAAAGAATATATAGAAGAATATGCTGAAATTATCGGTAAAACTCAGTTACCAATAGATAAAGCCGTGAAATCAATTATTATAGAAAAACGGAAGATTGGACAAAAAATATTTAGAATAATAATCCTATCTGATGGTTATATTCATCCAAAAATTACTAATCCTATAAAATTTGCGAAAGTTGCAAAGGATTTGGGAATTATATGCGATACTTTAAGATATGGAAAGGGAACGATCACAGGAAATATTCTTAAGAGAATTGTTGAAATTACGGGAGGTAATTATTACTATGTTAATTCTGAAGATGAATATTTTGATGTTATTCAAAAAGTAGCAGAAAAGAAGAAAATAAAGGTTACTTCATTTTTAGATAGAAGTAAAGATGACTCTTTAGATGAAATGAGTAAAGATATTGCATCAAATCTCCTAAAAATAGATGATCTAACTGAGGAACAGAGAGCGCAAGTAAACTTTGAGGAATTAAAATGTGCTATCTGTCATTCACAACAATGTATGCTATGTGAAACGGGATTTTATGGATGTGGTAGATTTTGTCCAAGTTGTTTAAGACCAATTCACCTGCATTGCGCTCTAAAATGGGCTGAACAACAAAATAGTAATTCTCAAACAGAACATAAAGTATTACGTTGCCCTTTTTGCTACTATCTCTTGAAAATACCTATAACAATCCAAAAAGAGAAATTTAAACTTGCTGATTCTGTAGATATTAATGTAGTAAATAAAATAAGTTTTTCTGATGAGATTTCCGAGCTCATGACATCAATTTGTGCTCATCCAGAATGCGGAATCATGTTTGATGATTCATTAGATACTTTTGTTTATAAATGTAATGCATGTGGTAGTTATTTCCATTTGGACTGCTTTATGAAAGATTATAGTCAAAACGGTAAATGTCCTTATTGTAACTGTGAATCTGTTTGTAATGATCGATAATTGTCTAATTATTCGCTTCTGCTAACTTATCATAGTAAGGTTTAAAGTATTTTTCTCCTTTCTCTATCCAGGTTTTTATGGTTTTAGCATCATATATTTTGGGGATATTTAAGTAGTGTTTTTTTACAGCATGGCCCTTTCCTATATTACTCGCAAGATCAAGAAGTAGTCCTAAACGAGATATACCTCGAATAGCACGACCAATTATATCAAAGAAGGATACCTTCAGTTCTTTTCCTAAAACGCTCGACTCAATATCATATCCTTTAAGAAGCTTTTTCTTAAAGAGAAAATCAATATCCTTAAAATCTTCGAGAGTAATTAAGAAATTCTTTATTACTTCGATGTATGCCATCTCAGCACCGATTTCTTTGTAGTATTTATATTGATATGGCCACAAATTCCTAGTAGTAAAAAGCTTCTTTGAAGAGTCATGGGCATCAATCACTACATCCGATAAAATCTTACCGGAAATCATCGAGTTAGCAATTCCTGAACCATTAATAGGAATTGTCATAAAGGCAGCATCACCAGTAAGAGCATAATTTGGACCAACCAGCATAGAAGCCGTTCTACGAATAGGAATTAATGCGACCTGTCCACCACGTAAGAGCTTCGCCCCAATTGCAAGATGTTTTTTTCTAAGATCTTGAAGTATCTCTTCTATTTCGCCTTTCTTAAATGGATCGATACGTCCGATCAAAATATCCGCAAAATTATCGGAAGTATTTACCCATGCTATACCCGGTTTATACTTATACCCTAAATAAATTAGCCAGTTTTTTTCATCAGTAGATTTTTTGAAATAAGCTCGATATGTATAAAAGAACTCTCCCCTCTGTAATTTATGGGAAAGCCCATAGCTATTAGGAAGTTGAGATCTTATGGGTGTATTTATTCCTGCTGAATCGATTATTAAATCACCATAGACTTCAGAATTTTTTAGTTTCACTCCAATTATTTTTTCTTCCTTTATTATAGGCATTGTAACTTTCTCTTGAAAAAATATCTCTGCACCAGTATCAGTGGCATGCTCAACAAGTCTTTTTATTAGTGCGCGTCGCTCCATTGAAATATCACGTTCTTCTAAAGGTATATGAGTTTCAATTATATATTGCTCATTAGGAGAAGAGAAACTATAACTTTCTGGTATGAAAAACTGAGAAGATACTGGTTCAGGGATCCCAACACGTTTAAACACATTTCTATTAAATGCATCCCCCCAATCCCAAGAAAGTTTATCTAAGCCTTTTGTTTCATAAATATGCACTTTAAAGCCTTTCTTTGCTAACTTAGAGGCTGCAACGAGACCGCCATGCCCTGCTCCGACAATAATAATTTCAGTTTTCATTTTTATAACAAAATTTTAATTTAAAAAAAAGTATTCGAGTGAAAAAATGATTTGAAACTAATTATTTTATCGTAATTTTTCTTGGATAAAAGCAGTCATAACAATTGGGCCAATCAATCCTGAAGGCATAAACTCTTTCTT
>Ga0114925_10000998_pt1 | contig 13533 bp, 11 predicted proteins | sample SumtaG_2_FD_87287 | JGI IMG/M metagenome (GOLD analysis project Ga0114925, IMG submission 87287) | Deep subsurface microbial communities from Indian Ocean to uncover new lineages of life (NeLLi) - Sumatra_00607 metaG | ecosystem: Environmental > Aquatic > Marine > Oceanic > Sediment | place... | reverse complement strand
TATTGCTTCAGACTCCTCTTCGTATTTCCCGGTATCTTGTAAAAACATGTGACAATTGTTACGGGCCACTTGGATGCCACCATCACTGTCTAATTTGTTATAAGAAAAAATCTTGTAACAAACAACCCAATCAGTTTATATCAATGCTCTCATTCACCACGGTTTATGCGCTCGTCTTCTTCTTGCGACGCCGCACGACTTTCTTTTTCTTCGGCGCCGGCGGAGGTGTCGGGGGACGGGCCTCCTCGGCCTCCTCATCGCTGGAGAATGTCGGCCCTTTGCCTGCATCGGTCTCCTCGTCGTCCGAGTCATCCGCGTCATAGCTCGGGCCGGTCTTCTGCTGCTGCTCCTGGTTGCGACTGAGCTGCTCCATGGCCGCCTCGTCGTCCGAGTCATACGCCACATGGCACGTTGCAGACCCCAACAGCCGGAGGGGTGGCTGGACGCAAGCCTGGAGGAGCTTCCACGTAACCCCGAAACGCCCAGCGGCCATCCACACACCGGTGCAAGCCACCAGACCATTCAGATGGGACGCCTTGGGAACCAGATCCATCGGCGTCTTATCGCCCTGCGGAACCGGCGAGGCAGAAGTCTTCGGCGGAAGATAAATTGGCTTACGGGCCATATTGTAGAGCTCAAGATTGAATTTGCCCTCCCAGAAAGGGATCTTCAGTTTGAGGGTGGGATTACGCTCATAGTCGTAATCGCCAGAGTCGTCCTTCTTCTTCGGATAGCGTAGGATAGGATACATCAGAGCCTCCAGGACCTGCCGCGAGGTCGAGCTCTTACCGAACCAGGCACGAGAGTTCTTGACTGCGTCGTCCAGAATCTTCTCCTGCAGATCCTGAAGCGCCTGCTGGAACTTCTCGACAGATCGTTTGCCCTGGCCCTTCTCGAACTGCAGCGATAGATCATACGATACACGACCCGTCTGCTCATCGACACGCTCGTTCACACCCCAGGTCAGCATCAGAGGAATCTGAAGGATCAGTGGATGACCGCCGAGCTGCAGTTGAACAGATTTGCCACCGCGCGAGTTAACCTTCGGGGGCTTGTATGTGACATCGCTTGCTTTGAAAGCTTTGGCTTTGGTGATGAGGTCTCCTGGTTTCGTCATGCTGATATGGTGTTATCTTGCTGTGTCCGCTTTAAATCAATTTAATGAAAATGAGAGCATAAGTATTTGAACGCAAGCCACCAACGTCGTCCAAGATCCTCACCGAATAAGATTTAAACTTATATTATGCCTTCCATATATATGCACAACTGCTGCGGCTGCAAGGTATCGCCTAGGAGCTACCTTAGTAAATTTCTTTATGACAAGATAGGGTGCAAGAAGGCGAACAGGAATAACAAGGTGTGCGGAGAGGACTTCCGCGTCCCCCACTTCTCAGAGGCCGACAAGCTCCTGGAGGTAAACTATAACGTATCCCAGCTGAAGGCGATGGCGCGCCACTACAAACAGAAAGTGTCCGGAAATAAAAAGGAGCTCATATTTCGAATGCACAACTTTCTCAAGTACTCAAAACATGCGGTTGCTGTGCAGCGGCGCTTCCGCGGCTACCTCCGCCGCCGCTACAACAGCTTTCAGGGCCCGGCGGTCTTCAGCCGCGCGTGCACAAACTCGACAGACTTCCTCTCACTCGAGCCGCTCTCCACCCTGCCCTACCACCAGTTCATCAGCTACGCAGACAAGGACGAATTCACCTATGGCTTCGACGTGAGATCGCTTTTCAACCTGGTGCAAAGGAGCAAACTTCCCACAAATCCCTACAACCGCTCAGGAATGAGGCCGAAACTCATATCGGACCTCAGAGAGCTTATCCGCCTCGCCAAAGTTCTTGGCGAACCGACCACGACGACCATTGAGGACCCCGTTGGAAAGCCCAGTTCCCGAAAACGTATGGAGCTAAGAACTGTGTCGCTTTTCCATCAGATCGACACTTACGGACATGTAACGAATTCAGCGTGGTTCCTGAGCTTGGGAAGGTCGGGCATAGTGAGATTCCTTCGAGAGTTAGCCGACATCTGGGCCTATAGGGCGCAACTCACACCTGCCGTAAAGCGGCAGATATGTCCACCGTCGGGAGATCCCTTTAGGGCAGTAGATATGCAGCGGCTGGCAACCATGCCACGGCTGGCCGCCCAGAACGCGGCATTAAAAATCATCAGCGACCTCATCACCCGTGGGCGCGACCGAAGTGCCTGCTCTTTAGGGGCATTCTACGTCTTAGCGGCCCTTACTCTAGTCAACACCCAGGCAGCCGCGAGCCTTCCCTGGCTGTATGAGTCCGTGGTCTATGAGACGCAACCGCCCGGGTGATTTCGTGACCTATCTGCTCTTAAATATTTACTGCGTTAAAGCACTTAAAAAATTCCTCCTAGGGTAAAGTATAATATGCCCAGAACGAAGAAGACCAGTGCATCCACTAAACCTAAGGCCGCCAAGAAGGCGGCCAAGGTCGTGAAGGCGACCAAGAAGACCACGGCGGCGGTTGCCAAGCCGGCGGTCGCCAAGCCGGCGGATAAGGCCGCCGAGAAGCCGGCGGGGCCTACCCTTGGCGACGCCTTCGCCGAGCTCCTCGGCCAGCTTCAGGCCCTGCGGAGCCAGCTTACCCACGTCACGGGTCAGGTCCGCGCGCTCCACAAGCGCTCTGAGCGCGAGCTCAAGAACGCCCTGAAGGCGGGGAAGAAGCGCGCGCGCAAAAACGGCAACCGGGCGCCGAGCGGCTTCGTGAAGCCGACGAAGATCAGCACGGAGCTTGCCAACTTCCTCGGCAAGCCGAAGGGCACGGAGATGGCCCGCACCGAGGTCACGCGTGAGATTAACACTTACATTCGCGCCCATAAGCTGCAGGACCCGGCGAACGGCCGCCGCATTCTCGCGGACGCCAAGCTGCGCAAGCTTCTGAAGCTCACCAAGAACGACGAGCTGACCTATTTCAACCTTCAGCGCTATATGAGCCCCCACTTCGCGAAGAGCGCGAAGAAGAAGGCGGCCGAGGCGGCCGCCGCGTCGGCCTCGTAAAGGCCACCTCTATGCCAATAAAATCAAATCTTACGAGTTGGTTCTATTGAGATTGCTCCAATTCCTTATATGCGAGACGAAGGCACTCGCGGAACTTGTCGACATCATCGAGATTTCCATCTCGGAATGATGCAGCCAGGGTCACGGTTTCACCATAGGAGGTGGCCGAGAATGCCGTCCCGAACCGGTATGGCTTCACTACTGCGAAGATCTGTGACACTTTATGCCCGCCAACCCTCAAGCCGCTAAGCGGTACCTTGTAGCTGCTGAGCCCGAAGTCCGCCGCGTCCGCGCACCAAGACGTGGCTCTAACCATCGGCTGCGCCTCAGTGCAGGCTGCCAGTTTCATTACAGCAGCCCAGAAGAGAGGGAAAACGAATGCAGCCTTGTAGCAGTCGGTAAACCGCTGCACGCTGCCCAGAATATCCGCCGCTCGCACCGCATCCGCGCCCACCGCTGTGTACATTACGCCCATATTATTCGTGGCGTCTAGGCACGTGAGCTTGGGCTTCTTTCTTAGGCTGAAGACGGATATGCTCCTAAGAGCACGCCGGTGGCCGTCATAAAGGCGTACCGCTCTAAACAGCAGGGTCTGCAGGAGAACGTGGACGGTGGCGCCGTGCGCTGCCGCTGTTGTGCGCAACTGGTCCCTTGGCCAACTGCACAGCATTCTCTGGCGCACAGGTTTGGTGGCAGCCGCCTCGGTATTGATCCGCAACTCGGGCACCGATGAACGCCTAAATGCGCTGGTCACGATGAGCCACAGAAGAAGTACCGTGGTGTAGAGTTTATAGAGGAGTGAGTAGCGCCTAACTGGCAGAAGACTGACCACTTCCTTGCCCGGATCACTTATAGAGGAGAAAATATGTGATAGCATTGGCCCATCACCGTAGGTGTGGCTTACCTTTGGGACGAGAAAGGCAACTTTCGAAAGAGGGAAGTAAATATAGTGGAACGCCCACCTAGGAATGTCTTTAGCTAGCGGTAGTGCAAAAATCTCATCGAGCCGTGATTGCAGTTCACGCTCCTTGAAACGGCCTCTCTCTTCTACAAAGAGATGCCTGTCGAGGTCTATGTCTACGGGGGTCCAGATCTTTCGCAGAGAGAACACCCCCTCCTGCTCCACGACCAATGATGAGAAAGTAGGAAACCGTGCGACCGCCACCTTCACGCGACGCCTTATCTCCTCCTCCGGTACAACTCCGTCAATCCGGACCACGCACATTATCGTGTGGGCATCACGGTCCTTCTCCATCTCATGGAACGCCGTAGATACAGGGTCCAGGCGGGCACCGTCGTCAACCATTATGTACTATTCTGACTTTTATTTGCAGTCAAGCGGCCGCGCAGGCGCGAAGACAAATCGAGCCTCTCTCAGGACCGAATGCAGCTTAGTGTAGTCGATGTCGCCGTTTCGGATAACCTTGTACTTATAAGGAGCCAAGGCGCCTTCGCTCACATAGTGCCGAAGAACTAAGGTGAGGTCTGGCAAATGGACACCAAGCCGTCGTGAGAGCCACGGCTCGAATTCGTCATTTGTGCAAGATGCCTCGTATTCGTGGAAGTGCCGATATAGGTCAAAGATACTATGTTCTGTCTTATGATAATCCGTTCCCGAGAGAGCGCAAAGTTGCCTGAAGCGAGCTAGGGGCAGCTCGAGATCCTTCAAAAGGGTATCGAGGCTATACAGCATCGCAGTGTGGTGCGCAAGGCTTAGGTATTTCAAGACGCGCGGACAGCCATACATGAACAAGTCGGTGTCCTCGCTTATACACGCATATGCCCGCCCCTGGACGACCATAGCAGCGCAGACGCCGTCGGCTTCGCCCGACGCCTGTAGGTGCCCGATGCCGTAACTGTCCAGCAACGTCTTGGCCTCTGCGATGTCACGGCGGGACAGGCGTGCACATTTCTTCGTGATGCGAGCAATCTCTCGTTTCAGATCGTCTCTGATCCTCTCATTCTCCTCCACCTCCAGGGCCGCCATAAGCCGCGCGCGTTTCGCCTCTGCGCGCTCTTTGTTTCGGCGCCGCTCGTCTACTGCCGCCCGCTTATGGGGAGGGGGTTGTCCGTCGAAGATGAAGAGTATGTGTATATTGTGCGATCGTAGGACACTGCACATAAGGAAGAGGCTCTCTATCAGACTCCCCGCCGCCTTGAATCTATAAAGATAGATGCTCGCGTCGACCACGACTTTCTTCCCTTCGAGTTCCTCTAGTGCTATCTCCTGTATTCCGCTGCTACGCGAGGAGTTGATGAAACTGTTCAGCAATCTTATTCCCATTGCGACTGAGGTACACATATGCCCTCTGCGATGGTCAATTTTACCCCATCTCACAGAGTGTCATGCGCAGGGTCTTGGTGAGCTCTTCCTCTTTCGCCTCCTTCTTGATAGTCTTCAGGAAGCCCTGCATTTTCCGTATATCCTCCAGGAACTGCTCCTTCTTGTAGTGGCGACGAATGAACGATAGGAAGAGAGCCATATGGGCTGCATTCTTGTTGAAGGCCAGAAGGTTGGTGTTGTTCCGCCAGCACCAGTGCATAAAGGCCCCATTATAATATAGAAGGATCGCCTTGACGACGTAGTAGGCGAATACATTGCTCTTCTCCTTGAAGAGGTATTTCCTAATGCTCTGGCTGACGCTGTCTGTCCCATAGAGATGGGTATAATGCATTCCCATGAAGTCGAGAACCTTTACGCACTGTAAGATGGAAAATACCTGCTCGAATCTCAGGCAAAAGTCACTATAGAGGACAAAGTTATCCCAACTCGGCGACGGCCCCAGGAGAGAAAATGCACAGAATAGCGCATTCATCGTGCAGGCCCAGAACTCTGCGTAGGCTTCATAGAGCCGGAACTCGCTCTTGATAGGAAATATCTCGTGGGCTTTCGCCCGGAAGCCGGCGGAGGGCATATTCGAAAAGTCGAGCCCCAATACATGGAACGTCTCGTGAATGAAGACCTTGAAGAACTCTTCCTGACGGTATAGTAAGATATCCCCGTTACGCGTGCAGGAGGTAGTCACGGCACTATTGCAGTTCTCGGCGCCCAGGATATGAAACTGACTGTCGGGAAGCTTCTTCTTGAAAGGGGTCAAGTAGCAGAATACACGCAACCGTGTAGCGCAGCGACGGGGGCTGTAGGTGCTTGCTATCTTAAGCCACGTGATCATCTTCTTTGCCAGGCGGTCCAGGTGCACAAGATTGGCGGGAGACTCGTCTGCGAGGATGCCAAACCTTATCTCGACAGCGCGGTCGCCCAACTTGGTGGAGAACACCAAGTACTCGCTGAGGTGTGTCTCGATGTACTCGCGTATTGGACTAGCTACGTACTTACTCCCCAAGAGGTCAGTTGGTGGAGAGAGCATCGAAGAGGACTGCAGCTCGCGCTTGACCTTGCCCAGAGACCAAAGGAGATCTACAAAGCGGTTCGCCGCCTTTATCTCGCTGTAAAGTATCTTGATCACGTTGTCCACCTGCTTCTGCTGGAATCGCGTCCTTTTGACCCGAAGATCATCAAAATGGTCGATCAGTGTCGACATGAGCTTCTCGGAGCTCGGTGTGAAGTCCATTGCTATATTTGCAGAAAATATTTTATACCGATTTTATATCTTTGAAAACCAATATTACAAGACAGTCTGTCCTCGCAGCTGTTAAACTAGTCATAATAGATATATAGTATGACTATTTTACCTCCTTTGGGTCACGCAGCTGCTCTCGTATTTTCATAGTGTCGTAAAAAACGACAGGGGGCTGGCCACGCGCGTAGTGCTGCAACTTGGCATCGCCGGTAGCCAGGAGCGCCGCACGCGCATTGGCATTCTGCGAGTACTTCGCGAACTGCGCACGGTACATCGCCGCCTTGGCCCTGCCACCCTCGAAGAAATTAGGGTCCACCTTCACCGACTTTGGCCGGACCTGCCTACCCCTGGACTTGCCCGTTTTTCCCCCCGCAGCCTTGGCCAGGACCGGATCTTTGGAGATCTCGGAGCCGGAGTCGAGAGAGAACTTCAAATAGAAGTCCGGGTTGCCCTCCTTGAACTTGCTCCCCTGGTAGTAGGCCTCCACCGACCCCCACTTGTGGCCGTCCAGCTCAAAAGGTGTCTCCGCGAAGTTGGAAAGCAGCCTTCGCCACTCAGGAATGGCAGCAAGCGCTGCATACTTCATACTGTCTGCTGGATCGATCTTCTCACCTGCGCCACGGCCCGGCGGCTTGTCGCGGGACCGGGAATAGAACTGAAATACGGTATCAGCGTCAAATGCCGGAGATGCGACAGGCGCATCAGAGGGGGCGGGCGGCGGCGCTGCATTCGCCTTCAGATTTCTGAACTTCGGTATGTAGTTATATATTCCCTCCCCGCGCTCCATGCACTTCTCTACGATGAGCGTTTTGATGCCGCGCGGCAATGTGCCAAAACGAAATATCCTCTCCCCGTCGTAGGTGACCAACAGATAGTGCTCCCCTGTGTATGCGGCGATCACATAGTGCTTGGGCTTGAAGCTGCCCTTCTCCTGGATCGCCGGATCCACAACATCGCGGCAAAGCATGACGTTGCCCAGATCTCCAGCATCGTAGTTGGCACTAGAGAGGATGACGAGCTTGATATTTAGGGCGCGCTCCAGTGTGTTTATGGCCCAAGCATCCGCCCAGAAACGGCAGGTCTTGAGGATATCACGGAACTCTGCAAGATTGCCCACGTTCGCCATGAACTCAAAGTCGTGCAGCAGTTCCTTGGCGTGATCGTATTCTCCCTTCACACGCTTGTGCTCTTTCACCAACTGTTTCGCCTCCGTCACGATCGCCAGGCGTGCGTTCCGGTCGCGCTCGGCGGTTGCCTTGGCCTTCAACCTGCCTATCTCACTTGCAAGCGCGTTGGCTCGCTCGCGCGCCTCCGGAATCGCCTTTGAGAACATATCATACTGCTCCTTGAAGTACTCGTACGTCTCTTCGGTCGCTTCCGCCGCCACGCGAGACCGCAACTCAGATACAGAGGCCTCGGCCCCTAGACCACGGAATGCGTCCCTGACTACGGCATAGAGACAGTCGCCGCCGGCTTCATTGTCGAGCAGGTTATAGTTCCTATTCTTCATAAACTTCTGCACCCACACATCGTCTGCTCCAGGCACATAACCCTCCTGCTCGCTCATCTCGCCTGTCGGTGCGTCCGGGCCGTCATTATCGTCGTCCTCGCCAAGAAGCTGCTCGAATACTGTGGGGGTAGTGGGAACAGTCGTGGATAGAGGCGATTCGGCAACTTCCTTCGCCGGGGGGAGGGGCGACAGATGGGCCTTTAGGAAAGGCCGCGATACGAACTTGTAAAGCAGTGGCATTGGGTCCGTAAGAGCCGCGATGTCGAGGTCCCCGTCGCCGTCCAGCAGGTCCGGGTAGCGTGCGGAGGTAAATTCATAGATACCAATCTGGTCCACTACCTCATCGGACTCTACCAAGTACACTGGCACAAACAGCACACCCTTCTCAGAGAAGGTGTACTGCACCTGGCCAAGAGCAATTATCCCCCCTAGCCCGGGCAAGAGTTCTATCTCGTAGAGAGAGGCCTCACGCCCGATATCCTGTTTGTTCATAAACTTCGTGTCCTCGTAGGTTATGTCTTTGTCTAGTCGAGAAACGACCATATACCCTAGTCTAATATTAAATATTTGCTTAAGTATTTATCAGCTTTTATCTCCAGGATATGCGACCACAATCTCTTTCGGCGGTAGACAGTCTCCGCATTCGTAGGATCTTGCTCGAAGATCACAATATCCTCTGCTAACTGCGGTTTCCGCTTCTTCCGCCTACTGATGCCATAGTATTCGGCTATACGGTCCAAGTCTTTCCTAAGGTAGTTAGTCTGGTAGTCAATCTCTTGTGCAATGTAGCTATCCATAGAAACATCGGCAGCAACCTCCATGAGATCAACCTCCTCGAGTAACTCCTCGTAGGTAACGACTCCGCCGCTGGGATCTGTCTCCTGCAAAGAAAAGCTCATGTTCCCCTGTGGTCCCTCGCCCATAAGTACTTAATAGGAAGAGTGTTGTATTTATACTGATTATTTACCTATGCTGCTGCTCGAGAGAGTCGAGGAGGTCCATGAAGCGAAACCTAGTCTGGCTAGTAAGCCCAGGGTGTTTCCGAGGCCGCATGACCACCACGCGCTCTACAAACTTCATAACGTCCGGCCAGATGCCGCTGTCGCGTGCCAACCGTTTTGCACCGTGCATTATGAGGATCACGAGATTCTGGGATATCTCGTCGACCTCATTTTTCTTTGCAGCATCGCCGATGCACGCCTCAAATTTCGCACGCAGTGACGTAAGAAGCCCAACGATGCGCTCGACAGTGATTACCTCCACATTCATGAGATGCACGAAGAAGCTGCTCAGCGAGCGGCGCTTCTCATTATCCTTGTTAGTCTTGCAGAAGGCATCATAGTCTTGCTCGGCCGGGACATAGCGTATGTCGTCGAAGAGCGACAGGAATGACTCGAGGTTCTTACGACAGATCCGCCCCATAACGTCCGAGGTCGAGATCAGGTCCTTATAGAGGCGAGCATAGAGCTTGGCCCAGAATTTATTCATACAGCCAATTTCGAAGATCGACTCGCCGAGCCTCAGGAGGCAGGCTTCCCCTTTCTCGCCGCAGTCCAAGGCACGGGTCAAAACCTCCACGACCTTATCTTTCATCTTACTATAGTTAGACTCGGTGATCTTGTTCAGTAGAGTACGAACACTGTCGACCTCCAACTCTATAGCGTCGACCTTTGTCGCTAGCTTAGTCGTCTGGAAATTGCGTATCTCCTCCCAGTCGGCAGAGGAGATAGTGTGTCGCGGCCTAGGGCGGCCACGCTCACGTTTCTTGAACACTGGTGTCTTCTGGTAGCTCGGGGCGCCCACCAGTTGCGCTAGATTGTTGATGACGTTGACTGTCGCACCCGGGAGATCGAACTCCGAGGATTTTTCCCTTATGATATCTGCGAACGCTGCCAGCGTGTACTGTCTATCTGCTAGTATGGCCATGGCTTGCTACATGCTGATGCGGGAGCACATTTATATCAATTTTCAAGGAAACATAAAATTGACTCCCTTATTATCCCTGGAACACACTTAAAAGCATCAGCAGACGGTAGTACAGCATGAACGACATACAGACCAACAACGAACACGATGTCCTAACGGAGGAGTGGGACGATGAGAAGCTCGGGTTGAAAGATAAGCTCCTCAGAGGCATCTATGCCTTTGGTTTCGAACACCCGAGCCCTATCCAGAAGCGCGGCCTTTATCCCATGATCTATGCCAGCACCTCAGGAAAACATCGCGACTTGATCGCCCAGGCGCAATCAGGAACAGGAAAGACGGGGTGCTTTGTAATCGGTGCACTACAGATGGTGGATGTGACGAAGAACTATACGCAGACCCTCATTCTGTCGCCCACCCATGAGCTTGCTAACCAGATCAAGGGGGTGGTCGAGGGACTTGGGCGCTTCATGACGGGCCTGCGGGTCCAGCTGCTCGTAGGCGGGACATCTGTTGATGCCGACCGCGAGAAGTTGGACACGTCTCCACCGCACCTCGTTGTCGGCACTCCAGGTCGCGTGCATGACATGATGCGGCGCAAGTACCTGAAGCCGCAGGGTATGACATTGGTCGTCTTGGACGAGGCTGATGAGATGCTCTCGGCAGGCTTCAAGGATCAGATCTACAAGATCTTTCAGTATATGCCCAACGATATCCAGATCTGTCTCTTTAGCGCGACTATGCCACCATTGCTTGATAACCTTACAGATAAGTTCATGCGCGACCCTGTGAAGATCCTGGTGAAGGCCGAACAGCTCACCCTCCAAGGTATTGCGCAATACTTTGTCCGCCTGGGGAACGACGAACACAAGTATGCGACGCTTCGCGATCTCTTCGGGAATCTAACCATCTCGCAAGCTATCATCTATTGCAACAGCACCCGTCGCGTCGATGACCTGCATGAAGCTATGCTCGCTGACGAATTCCCGGTGAAGAAGATACATGGAAAGATGGATGAGGCAGAACGAAAAGAGGTGAACGCCGACTTTAGATCTGGTGGCTGCCGTGTCCTGATTACGTCCGATCTCTTCGCACGAGGAATCGACGTTCAGCAGGTGAGCATCGTCGTGAACTTCGACGTTCCGAAGAGCGAGCACACTTATCTTCACCGCATCGGCCGCTCGGGGCGCTGGGGCCGCAAGGGCGTGTCGATTAACTTTGTGACGAAGCAGGATGGCGCGCGCCTGAAGCGCTTTGAGGAGTTTTATGATACCGAGATTACTGAGATGCCCGAGGACTACAGCTCCCATCTGTCTCTCTAAGCGTCGTCCCTGCTACACTATGCTCGTATTCCGTAAGATCTTTATTTCTTCTGTTCACTTAATGTCTACAAAAGAAGATTCCAAGCCTGTGGAAGCCAAAGCCTCCACATTCTTCAAGCTTCCTATCGAGATGCAGGACCCACGCACCATATCCGACAACCTATATGAGGATCTCGAGCTGCTTGAGGTCCGCGATAAGACCGCGAGTACAGCACTCTACCAGGAGGTGTTTGCCCCCACCACGGAACTAGGCAAGGAGACTCTGCCCAAGCTAGCGAAATTCTACACGACAAACCAGACCTTCTTGGAGGAATCGCAGAAGTTCCACGGCGAGGCGGCTGACATCCGGGTCGATGCCAAGATGGTGAGCAACGCATGGGGGATCTGGGAGAAACTACGTAATGATGACGGCTTTCTCGAGAAGTACCAGTATATCGACTGGGATAAACTTCGCTGGCTGAACACGTCGGTCAGCTTCCTGACCGTCCTCACCTTCTATAGCATAGCTTCACCTGTTTTGAACCTGCTTGCCCCCATAATGCTCCTCATTATCCCTTTCTTTCTTCTTAAAATCATGAAGATCCCCATCACAGTAGCGAGCTACACTGATGTTCTCCTGCAACAGCTCAAGCGCTACAACTTTGGACAACTTTTCACCAAGTTTAACGAGGTCTCTCTGAGTCAGAGGGTATACCTGGTAGTGTGCTTTGGGATGTATGTCTACAATATATACCAGAACATTCTCTCCTGCCACAAGTTCTATGTTAACGCGAGCACGATTAATGAGCAGGTGAACGGACTGACCAGTTACTTGACCTATACAGAAGGCTCACTCAAGAATCTTATCTCAAAAACTGCCAATCTCACCGCCTACGAGGGGTACCGACACTATCTAGGAGGAAAGCTGGACGATGTAAAACGGCTCAATCAGTCACTGAGCGCTATTCCCTCCGTAGCCTTCGACCCGACTCGCCTCCACCTACTCGGCTATACAATGAAACAGTTCTACTTGCTTCATACGTCGCCGGAGATTGAGAAGGTCATGCTTTTCACATTCGGCCTACATGGTTTTCTCGACACACTCCAGGGGCTGTCCCGGAATATACAGTCGGGTCGTCTCAACAAGGCTACATTCCGAGAGGGTACCATCCCCACTGTGGTACTTAAGGGCGCCGTCCATCCTGCCTCAGGTGCCGACGCTATACCGAACACCATCAGTCTTCGGCACAACCGCATCATCACGGGACCTAATGCCGCAGGAAAGACGACTCTCTTGAAGAACGCCATCACAAACGTGCTCCTGTCCCAACAGATCGGGTACGGTTTCTTCAAGTCTGCGACGCTGACACCCTTTGACTATCTCCACTGCTACCTGAATATCCCAGATACCTCGGCGCGCGACAGCCTGTTCCAGGCCGAGGCCAGACGTTGCCTCAGCATACTGCAGGCAATAGAAGCGCATCCAAGGAAGAAGCATTTCTGCATCTTTGACGAGCTATACTCCGGCACAAACCCGTATGAAGCGATCGGAAGTGCCTATGCCTATCTGGATTACGTGTCGAAGAAGCCGAATGTGAAATTCATGCTAACTACCCATTTTATAGAGCTCTGCAAGCTTTTCCGGAAGAACAAGCGGACGAAGAACTGTAGCATGCAGGCCACTGTGGTTGACGACGTGCCGAGCTACTCCTATAAGGTCGTTAAGGGGATGTCAAAGATTAAGGGCGGTATCTGCGTCCTCAAACAGCTGGGCTACCCCGATGACCTGTTGAAGACCACGCACCGTATTATTGATAGCCTATAGTTCGTTTGATCCCCTATTAAATAATGTCCTAATGATACAATGATATCGAGAGGTGTGATGGTAAGTTTGGCCGTCACCGCGATTGCGGTGATTGGTCTCTTCTTGTTTTTCAAGAACCGTATGGCGAAGATCGAACAGAAGGTGAACCTGATGTTTCAACTCATCCAGGAGCACAATACAGCGCAAGAGCTCGCCAGGGCACAGATGATGGCACAAAGTCGGCGTGTCGGTCCCCCCCAACCGCAGATGGCGCGCGCCGCCGCACAGCCGCAGTCTGCCGGCGGTAACGACGGCCTGATAGAGATATCGGACGACGAAGGCGAACAGTCAACGGGATCTGCAGATGCCACAGACAGCGAAGAGGT
>Ga0114925_10000997_pt1 | contig 13535 bp, 17 predicted proteins | sample SumtaG_2_FD_87287 | JGI IMG/M metagenome (GOLD analysis project Ga0114925, IMG submission 87287) | Deep subsurface microbial communities from Indian Ocean to uncover new lineages of life (NeLLi) - Sumatra_00607 metaG | ecosystem: Environmental > Aquatic > Marine > Oceanic > Sediment | place... | reverse complement strand
TAACAATAGAATCTATCAAAATTTTAAAAGGCTCCCATTTTTTATATAAAATCACCCCTAATGTTATTAATATCCCAACTCCAATCACAATTAACCCCACGGGTCCGAGAACAGCACCCCAAAAAAGTATAAACATTTTTGATAATATTGCTAAGGTAGTAATTAAGATGCCTTTTAATGCTATGAAAGTTCCTAAAGCTACTACAATACTCGTAAAAGCAGTTGCCAATCCTACTATTGCTATAATAATCTTTTTGACAACAGGATTTAGATTTATAAATATTTCCATCATTTTTGTTAATACTTTTAAAAATTTAATTCCAGTCGGTATTAAATCATCACCAAATCGCTTGGCTACTACTTTTAAAGTTCCAATTGCCATTTTCCATTGTTGAGTTGCATCACCTAATTTACGGTTATATGCTTCATTTAGTCCAGTTCCTTCTTTGATATCTTTATTCATATCTACAAGAATTTGTCTTAAATGTTCTACTTTTTTTGAACTTAAAGCAGCTACAGCAGTTAATGCACGTTTTTCTGGAATCATTTGAGCTAACGCATCAGGCACTTTTTGAGCTACAATCGCTAATTCAGCCAATACTTCCGTAAAATCTGTAGCCCTTAAAGCAGTTGCTCCAAGAGGCAACTTTAATCCTAATTCTTTTCTTAATGCTACAAATATTTCTCTGGTCTGTTCGGTTGGTTTTAATAGACCTCCTATAGCACCTCGGAGAGCTGTTGATGATTCTTCTGTAGTTAATCCTCCTAATGTTAATTCAGCCATACTAGCGATTAAATTTTTAAACCCGACACCGGCTTGCTTCGCCATGGGGGCTACTTTTCCTACATTGCTAGCCAATTCTGCGACTGTAGTTTTTCCAGCTCTTTGAGAAGAAAAAAAAGCATTTGCAACTTCTGTAGCATCTGTTTGATCTCTACCATAAGCATTAATAACAGAGGTTAAACCATCGACAGAAACTGATAAATCGGCTGCACCTCCTACCGCCAACTTTTGAGATATCACAAAAATATCTAAAGATTTATTTACATCTCCAATCGCAGAGACAGTATCAAATAATGCTTTATTAGTATCTGGAATAGTAAAGCCTAATCTAACAGCACCTTCTTGAGCTAAATTTAAATCTTTTCCAAATTTTTTAATGGTGTCTGTATCTAGTAAATTAAGAATATCTGTTAATCCCGATTGAAAACGTGCTGCTGCAATTGTAGATGCTGTAAAAGCAGCAATACCCACTAATGCAAATTTTTTATACTCAGTTCGTACAACCTTTATATCTTTCTTTAAACTCTTGAGAATCATTCCATTTTTTTTAGTAAGCCGATTAATTTTCTTTAATTTCCCTGAAAACAAATCTTTTAATTCATATAAATATGAAATATTAAAATTAGACATTTTATTTCCTTTTACTAGCTTTATTTATATTTTTTTCTATCGTATTACTAAGTTTTTCTGTTTCTTTTAAAAGCTCAAAAATATCTCTGTAATTCATGTCTTCTATATCTTTATATTGAATGCCACCTTGATAAAAATAGATTAGGCTAAGAATCTTTTGTTTAAAATCCATCTCATTTAATTTAGATGGAAAAATTACAAAAAAGATTCTATAAACCTACCTAAAACATTATTAATATCACGAATACTCATAGAATCAAAACTATCAACTTGGAAAGGTATTTCTTCATCTATTAAACAAAAAGCATATTTCCCAATTTTAAAACTTAAAATACTCTTTAATGCTTTATAACATTTATTTAAATCAGCATTTCCAATAGCCAATACCTTGGATATAAGAGTATAAGATTCTGTTGTGTTATCGCTTTTTGAAGAATTATCGCCTGACATTAAATTAGAAAAATTATTTTCTAAATAGGCAGCTGCCTTTTGAAATTCTTGATCGATAACAGATGTATACTCAGTCAACCGTCCTGTAGGCATTTTTACAATTAGATTAGTGGCATTTTTTAACTCTCCATTGGACGCATATTCAAAAGATTTGATTAAATCATACTTAAACTCTGTCACTAATTCTGTAATTGATTCCATAAAAACTCCTTTAAATGTGTCAGATAGTTAGATATCTGATATTTATATTGTTATATTTAAGCCAACTTGTTACCTTCAAATTCCAAATCTATATCCCCTTCTGCTTGTAATGGTTCTTCGGGATCATTAATTAATGTTCCAAATGTCATTGTAGAAGTAAAATCACTATTTGGATCTGCAACTTCTATAACAATACCGCCCGGCAATGTTTTCCATTTATTAATTAATGTTATATTCTCGGAAGTCGAAGGCATCGACCAACTCATCATACTTTTAGCAGTTTCTAAATCTTTGGATACTACCATTTCCACATTATCACCATTTACGGTTGGTGCTACTTTATCTTCACCCGCCCCAGATTTTTGTATAAACGTGTTAGGCATAATATTGATAGCTGCTTTATTTACTTTAATTTCTGGACTATAAATCCTTGTATTTCCCATCTTTTTCCCCCTTTATTTATTATACTGCTATATCAAAAGCAATTTGCATCGGCACTATTAAAATTCTCAATTGAGTTATTATAGGCACTTTACAACTTGCAGTCGCAGTTCCTGTTACTAAGTTTATAGATATACTCAAATTATCTTTAAAAAAAGTTAATGCTTCGGGACTTCCTTGAAGTAATAGATATATCTCTCCAGTCAAATCTTGATAATATTTAACAAATCTAGCTCTAATACTTCTTTCATTATTAATATCAAATCCTTGTTTTAAACTTCCAGAAGTCAATCTTGTTTGGCTAAAATCAGCTACTGCATTATTATAAAAGTATTCAGCTACATTTGATGCGGTATCTACATAATTCAAATATTTATATGTCGGATCTGGATTTGCAGCATCATCTGTTTTATAAGTAGTTGTCATTTGCCCACTAATTATATTGGTATCATTTCTATTATTTCCTATTACGCATCCACCTGCATCAATAATTTCGTTAATTTCAGTGCGTTTCCATCCTTTCCCTATTTCAACTGTTGCAATAGAATTTATAGGTGTATTTGCATATGGCAATGTAGCAATACTTGGACCTCCGATTTGATCCTTAGCAGAATTTGTCGTAACATAATTAGCTATATTAGCATCTTGAGTTAATCTTAACGCTCTAATAGCTCCTGCTTTAGCAGCAATGACATAATCTAACTCTGGGACAGAACCACCTTTATAGTCAGTCTCATCCTCAGCTTTTCCAGCTACTATTACCAAAGATTGAGAATTTAAAGCATTAGCTTTCGTTTTAACATTCGCTAAACTATCATTAATAGCTAAAACAGCAGCTCCATCTAAAATTTGGCCGTCTGCATTCCATCTTCCATCTAACAATGTTTCTACTTCTGTAGTCAAATAACTTCCAGGCCAAATTATAGTTTGATATCTTTCTTCGCCGATAACATCAAAAATACTTGTAAGAGTAGGATTAGTTGCACCGCCTGTCCAACCTGTTAAAGCAACAGTAATACTCGGTGCGCTGCCTGTATGTTTTACTAAAAAACTATTCGCTTCTAACCCCCCATTCGCTGCCGTTATCGTCACAACTCCAGCAGCATTAAGTGCTGTAAAAGGAGCATTGGTATCGGCATTTATTGCAGTTTCTAATGCTGCTCCTATTGCAGTTATTGCATCAGTATCCGCTACTGAAAGTGCATAAATATAATCTGTTTTTGAACCCAAATAGACAGTTATTGTGCCTGCACCCGTAGCTGGTCCGCCTCCAAAAGTAACTACGGCAGTAGAATCTACAGCAGCTCCATCATCGTCTAATGGAATTGCATCAAATCGTGTCACTCCATTTTCTACTCTTCCAGCTCGAATACCTGCTGCTAACATTGATTTAGCACCAAATAAAGTATCCCAGCTATTATCATTACCAATTTCAGTATATAACTGTCCGCTAGTTGCAGTTCCAGCAGCTACTTGTTGACCGACAAACAATACTCTTTGTTCGGTATTTAATACTTCTGTTGATGCTGGAGTCTTTATAACAGTTGTATCGGGAAATAAGATATTTTGTGGCATTATTACTCTCCTTTATCTATTAATTTAAAATTCTTTACTATCGTTTTTAATAACTTCATCAAAATCATTTAAATAATTTATCTCTAATTTTTCTATCACTCTACTATCAAAAGGTACAAATATATCACTATTATTTATCTCAAAAACTAACTCAAAATTATATTTATATATATAAAAAGCTACTGGATAATCTTCTATATTATCACCTAAATAAGTAACCCCTCGTCTATTAGAATCGGAAAATTCTGTATCCGGAAACCAATTACATAAACTTTTTATTAAATCTTTTCGGATGTCTACAAAACTATCTCGCACTGTACCAGCATTCGATGTTTGAGTTGTAGGTGCAAATACATATAACGAAAAATTTGTTATTAACTGTTGTCTATAATCTTGACCTTGTATTTTTTCGTAACTTGCATCTGTTTGAGTTTGTCTCCCACGAGACGCAAAAGTTTCCCCTAATTCAATAAATAAAACATATTCATTTATGGTTTTATCAGTATAAGAAGCAACAATCCTTTCAATCGTACTACCTGTATATATTCTATAATTTTTCTTAACTTTAGGATTTCCACTTTGAATACTTAAATCTCTAGAAACTGAATATGTAAAGGTCGTTGGATTGATAACGGTTACATTAAATGCGCCATTATATCCCCACGCTTTATCTTCATTTAATATTATAGTTCCAGTAGCAGGTGATGCCGGAGTTCCAGAAATCTTATAAGTAAAAGTCTTATTACCTATAACACTTAATAATTCTTTATCCCCATTGTATTCGCTTTGGTCCGCACCTGTTATGTTAACAGTCGTTTGAAAATCTATAGTTAAATCATTATTGTTTTGAGTAATAGCAGTCGCAATTTCATTACTACTTATTAGACTTGTGATCGGATTTTGTTCTAATGCTCCAGTTATTGTTACAGTATCTCCCGTAGTTAATCCATGGTGACTAGATACAACTGCTGTTACTGTATTTGCACTATAAGTTAAAGAGCTAATATCTGTAGACTCGGTAAAATAATCATTATATTGAGGTAAATAAGTAATTAGTTGGTCTAATATCTGTTGTGATTTCATCTAATTATTTCCTTTTCGATTTCACGTCCTACTGTATTAAGTACTTGTATCGCTTTTTCTTTTACTGTTCTATCCAAATATGATCGTTTACTCATTTTTTTTGTACCAAGTTCTAAAAAAGTTGGATATTTAATATTACCTCTAGAACCTACAATCAAACTTTCACTTGTTTTAACTTCAAATCCGATACTCTTTCTTAATGTGCCACTTCTATTAGCTGGATATTCGCCAGGTGCAGACGCTTGATGTCTTCTCCCTTTATAAAGATAAAATCTTCCAGTTTTAGCAGATTTATCTTTTATCCTTTCTTGAATAGTTTTTTGAATATCTTTACCAGCATACCAGAAACCTTTCATAGCTCCTTTTTTAGCTCTTTTGCCATGCATACTTAAAGATCTCAATATCTTTTCACTTTTAGCTTCTAAACTTAAACTCATAATCTTAGCCTTCCACTATATTTTCTAAACTCTCACTCACTTTGTCTGGTATCGTTAAATTAGAATAAGTGAATACTTTTGTAGATCCATCAATTAAAAGATATGTAATTTCAATATTTAATACTTCATCTACAGTCTCGGTTTCAACTAGTGGGATCTCAAAAAGTCCATTTACAGCACTGACTACTTGTTTATCAACTGCAATAGTATTTTCAGTATGAAAAAAAGGAGAAAAAGTAAATCCACGCACTGTTACCGATTCAACATCTGCTGCAACATCATTTAACCATCCATAAACAATACATTCGTTAGGTATAGGTCTTGTAATAAAAAAATCATAACTAAATGAAATAGTTGCAATAGTAGGAGTATCTGTACTATCGCTATTCAAAAGCACTCTTATTTTCAATGCTACACCTTGTGAAATATCAAGAGATGAAGCATTTGTATTAATCTCAGCAGCAGTATTAGACTGTGCGAATGTTCCATCAGAATTTACCCATGCAATTCCGCTCCAATACATATCTTGACCGGAAACATTAAGAATATATTTTATATCTGTCCCCGCTGGCTTAGTTGCAGAAACTTCGGTAAAACTTACTAAAGCATCAGCATCAATATGTGATATTGTAATAATATCAGGATCATCTGTGCTATAAATTTGACCAGTATAAGTAAGCGTTAAATCATTTATAGAAATTTGAGTATTAGAATCTTCTGTCCGCATTTTAAATGTTACAGTATCGGCCACTGGCAATGTTGCTATTTGTGCTAATATTTCTGCTATAGTATTCATCTGCGCATAACTATCGTCACTTGAAATCCAACCACTGCTATAATATTGACCATTAATATTAAATTTATTTACACCCGTTTGAGTTGCTACAATATTTGTAAATGCTTGAATTATTCCAATGCCTGGATATGTCATAACTGGATACGTTGTCAAACTTCCAAGATACCTAGATTCTGCTAAAGAAGAATAATCAGAAACTGCAACAATATTGTCAAATAAAACGAGATTATCAAATTCTGCATCAGAAGTGCTAGTGCCATTAAAATTAGTACCAATTATTATTGTCTGAGGTTGTGTTCTTGTACCAGTAGCTGTCTGGGTAGATCCAAATTGAATTTCATCTATATATAGTTTAGAACTGCCTGTTGTAATATCCCAAGTAATAAAAAAATTATATTCAACTCCAGCATTAGGATTCCAGACACCAAGTCCCACATTAAAAATTAGAGTACCTGTCGAATCTAAGATGGCATATTGTATTTCGCCATCGGATCTATGTTGGATGTTGATTGCGTTATTATTCACGCCCGTATCACTTATAAGTATGATAACACGAGTAGAAACAGGTGTGCCCGAATAGTTTGGTTTATATTGAATGAAAAGTGATCCTGTCTGATTTGCTGAACCTACATTGTTTGTAGCAGAATAAGTACAATATTTTACTGTGCCCCCTTTACAATCTAATTTTCCAGAAGCCACAGTTGCACCAGTTAATACTCCAGTCAATGAGCCACCATTAATACTTGCATTTAAGTTCTGGTCTGTCGTATATGTAGCCCAACAAGTAGAATCGGTAGGGGCTTGATCTATTCTCTGTAATTGACCAGCAGAAAATTCGGATTTAGCAGCATCATAAGTAAATCCCGTATCATTAGTAAATGGTTGATTAAATGTTTGACCTGTATTATCAATTAACTTTAATTGTGCAAGACTACCGACAAATTCAACCTTATTTGGATCAAAAACAAAATTTCCTGAATTGTCATAATTAATTGTATTAGTTAAGCTCATAACAAATCCTTTTATACAAAATTTGCTGCGTTATCCTTCGTACCTTTTTTAATGCATTTCATTAATAAAAAATTATCATCTGTATCTAAATTTTCGACATCAACTATATCGTATTTCTCGTCTTTATATTCAATCCATTTTTCAAAATCTATATTACTTCTATGTCTAATATAAAAAATATGAGTAAATGGATTGCTTATTTCTGAGCCATCAAACAACTGACTACCTCGAGTAGTATTTACAGCTGCCCAAACTTCTACTACATCGGTAAAATTTTCTACTAATTCAATCGTAGCTGTATTATTAGATTCTAAGGTCCGTGTTTGTATCTTTATTCTTATATTCAAATCACCTATACAAACTCTTCGATTTTTGATCTTAACTCTATCACAACCCATTCGCTAAATCTCCAAAATTACATATTGATTTAATATAACACTCGCACCAGAAATAATTACAATCTCTGACGAATTACTTGTCTGTGCACAATCGCCACGATTTTCATAAAGATAAGCTACAATAATTTTTATTCCTGTTTTTAATTCTTCTGGAATAAATGAATTTACCACTCCATAACCTGCAATAAATTCAATATTAACAGCTTGATGCCTAGTATCTATGCCCGGCCATTCTGAAGAAGTATTTATCAAAAATACTCTTGAATAATCATTATCTTGAGTAAAAGAATATAAAGAACTAGAAAGAGTCTCTAAAACTGAATCGCTATAATATTTAATGCTCGTTATTGATTGTAACTTACTTCTCTTTACTTCTATCGTATTATTTTGATTGAAATTTTCTTCTATCCGATTGCCATAAATTTTGTAATATGGAAAAAAATCTAAATACATATTAAATGTTTTAGTCAACAATTCTCTTCTAATATACTGTTCTACTATTGAAGTCGCTGATCTTATAAGACCTGTAATCAACGTATCATCTACAGTTGTATCGACTTTTAAATATGCTTTCATATCTGATAGATCAACTGCCAAATTTAAATTATCTTTTTTTAATATATATTTAGAATTCCATTCATATCTAGCCATTCACTACCTCTATAAAGTCGTAGGACAAATTAATGCCCTACGACTTAACTTCAATTTAGTTTATAACATAATCTATTCTAACAGTGATTGATGTACCACCTGTAGCAGCTGAACCTGTTTTAGTTATTGCGATACCTTTGCTTTCTGTTAAATCACCTAAATATCCAGCACCCATCGTAGTATTAGCTTCTACTTCGTTTAAAATTGCCCCATCCGTTAAACCTGCAACTGCTGTAGACGCAATCGCAACTGGTGAGCCATTAGTATCTTCTATCTCAACAGATGTAGCAGCAGCAAAATTACCTACTACTTTTGCCTTAAAATCTAATACGCTAATAGTTTTTCCTGTAACCCCAGCTAGCAAAATCTTTCCTGCGTTTATCTCTGCAAGAGTAGCTGTTGCCAATAAAGTTTTAGTTACAGTAGAACTATATACGCTACCATTTAAATTTAAAGGATTATCACCATTACTAGCTGTTTGATCGTAATAATTTAATACATTTGCCATATCTACTTTCCTCCATGTTTTCTAGACTTTTTTCTAGACTTAAAATTCTTAGGAGCATTTGTTTCTACAGTTTTGTTTTCTGGAGTAGATTCTATAGCTTTATTTTGTAAGTTATTTATCGCCTTTTCCTCTTGAATTGCAACTACCTCTTTTGCATATGGTTTTCCGTTTCTTTGTGCATTCAAGATTCTATTACATAACCCTATATCATCTATCTCTTTCTCTTCATTTTCTTTAAAAACTGTAATTTTTCCTCTAATATCCCAAGCCTGTTCAGTTAAAAATTTTATTAACATAATTACACTCCTTATTATGAAGTTGGAATATCGCCTTTTCCTTGAACTGCAATTGCTGCAATTGTTAAATCAGCCGAATTATCTGTTACAACACTAAATCTAACATATCGCTTTTTACCTACATATCCAATCCTAGAAGTTGTATTACTAGTATCTAATAATGCTGCTGTTTCTGTACCTGATAAAAATGTATCGGTAACATCTGCATATGTTATGTCATCATCAGAATCTTGAATAAGTGGTGTTACATCTCCAAGAGTAACAGTCGCAGCTTGTAATATAAAAGTTAAAGAATTATATCCTTGCATATCTATATCATTTCCTGCGGTTGTAGTATCAGAACTTATAGTCTGAGAATTTAGAGCAATGCTCTGTAATATTTCACTTTTCATGTCATATCTAGCCATTTTGTTTTTCTCCTTTTATTTAAATATAAAGGGAATCTCATAACGAGATTCCCTTATTCTTATTATTATGCTGCAACTATTAATTTAACAATAGCTTCTGCAAGCACAACTTTACCGCCCAAAAATTCAATCCACATGTACTCAATTATACCTTCTGTTTTTGCTGTGTAAGGATCGATAACTAATTCAACACCTACCGCTCTCAAAATATAATAAGCCCTTCTTAAATCACCAAAGAAAACAGGTGTATTGCCTGCGCTTATATCTTCCATATCGGGTGTGTCAACATATGGTTTACCTGCAATTTGATTAGGTATTCCAGCACCAATATTTTGAGTCCATAAATATTGTCCATCTCCCCCTTTTCTTTGTGCTAAATCAAAGATAGTATTTGAATTCATATAAAACTTTCCGTTGTTTTTATATATTGATTTAATATTATCTTTTTTCTGTATTTCAAGAAAATTATCGAGTACGATGTCATCTGCAATTCCTGAATTAATACTACCAACTCCTGCATCAACCAATATTCCTTCTGATTTACTAACGCCATTACCAGTTAAAAAATCTATATTAGTCTGTTGCGTTAAAGCTAAAGCTGCATCTTGTGTCATTTCATTTTGCATATTAAAAGTTGCAAAATTTAGCTCTTCTCTAGTAATAGGTATAATAACATCGTTTTTATATGCTTCTAACCTTACAGACTTATATTGTGAATTAGATTTTGTACTTGTTGCGCCTTCACCTACTCTATTTACGCTTGGAATAGTAGTTCTGATAGCAGTCGTTAAACTTTTTACTTTTGAATTTATTATCCTTGAATTTTCTTGAATCGGCGAAACTTCAATTTCTTGTTTAAGTAATTCACTAGACAAAACTTCTGGGACCAATACGCCACCTAATGTTGCAATATCAGTTCTTAGATATTTTCTATCCATCTCATCAAAAGTAAATTGTCTTTCTTTAGCAGGAAATTCTTTTATATATTTCTCAAAAGATTTAATAGCTGCTTTCTTTTCGCTCTCATCCTCCCCTGGAGGTAATCTATAAAATTTCTTTTCCATAGTTTTTATTAATTCTTTTTGTTCTTCAAGTTCTTTTTCTTGCTTCTCTAATTTATCTTGAATATCTTTGTTGGCTTTTTCACCATCAAGAAAATCCTCTTTTATTTTATCCAATGCTTCTTTTGAAAGTTTTTCATTACTTTCATACGCAATCCTTAAAGCCTCAACTCCTTGGCCTTGTTTTTCAACCAGATCTTTCAATTCCGTATTATCCATTTTTTTAATTCTCCTTAATTATTTTATTTAATTTATTAAGATCATTTATATTAGCTTCAATAAGATTAACTATATTGTCTTCATGAGATTTACTCTCACCATCAGGTTTACCCTGTTTTATAACTTCTCTCATTTTTGCCATAATGCCTTCTGTTTGTGTTTTTGATAACCCATAAAATTTAAGATAATTGTTAATGTCTTTTAATGATTTCAATTCTGCTATTTCTTCTTCTATAGATTTTGAAAAAGGACTTTCTAAATCCATCTTTTTATAATATTTATTAATATTATTTATTACTCCTTCTCTATCTGCCTCTGGTATATCTACACCTCCACGTGCACCTCTCATTGCCCCTGCTGATGCAAATATAGCTCTAGGATTAGCTTTTAGTTTGCCATCTACTACATCTGCTATTGGTAATTTATATGCCCCAAATAATCCTTCATTTGTCGCATCGTACCATAAGAAAGCTTTTTTATATTTAGCATTCGGCTTTTCAGATGAATCGGTAAACTCGCGAATTCTACGTTTAGCAGCTGACGCATCCCATACTATATCCTTATCAGTTAATGGTAAATTTTGAAAAGGCACTACTGTTTTCATGCCTGTCACAACAGCAGCGGGATTCATCGGTATTGTCACTAAAGATATCTCAAATAAATCTACTTTTTTTAATGTTCTAACCTCATCCTCTTTATCCCATTCTGTAATTATCGTTCTAAAACCTATCGACATACTATCTACAGATCCTATTTTCATTTGTGGAATAACTCGGCCTGAAACAAAATTATCTTCTTTCGGCATTTTACCTCTAACAAATAAACCCTTTTCATCTTCATATACTTCTGTAAATATACCCATAGGTTCATTTATTTTGTGTTGCCATAAAAGTTTTGGTTTTCTTTGTTTTAAAGATTCAGTAAAAGCTCCACGTGCAACTATATCATCACCTAAATCTATATTTCCAAAAGTTGAGCCATAGCCTTCAAAATAAAAATATTTTTCATCTTCCTTAGTATTTTTCATCTCAAAAGGAATGCTAATATATTTCATTTCCATAATTTAACAAATCTCCTTTTCTTTAAATTTATACAAAAAAAAAGAAGCCTGTTTATAGTTAGTCGTAACCAACCAAAAACAGGCTTCTTTTTATAGAGTATCCTATTTAATTTTATTATTATTATTCTTCTAATATATTTATAAATTTAATCCTTTCTGTTAATTTTAAATAAATATTATCTCTTTTTTCTTTATTGTTAAATATCCAAATAGGGGAAATCCAATTTGTACTAAATGCTATTAGATAATACTTATCATTTTTAGTATTTAATATGTTATTAATATATTTACTATGATTTAGATCCAATTCATGATTAGTATAAATAGAAATTATATCTTTACAAGACAATCTTCCATTTATACCGCATTGAAACATCAATTCTCCAGAAGAATTTCTAAAAGTTAGCAATTTTGTTTCAATATCTTTTGGGAGACATTTATCATAATATATATATTGGTTTTCTATCATCTTATTTACTTGTTTCCTTTTTTATAATTTCTGTTACTGTTATTCCGCCTTCAAAACAATTAAAAACTAGCAAAAATTTACCAGTTTTTCTGTTTTCGATATATTCTCCATATGTTTTTCTTATATTTAATATGCCTTCTTCAAGTAACTCTTTATTTCTTTTTATATTCATATAAAGATACCTATATTATTATATCTTATTGACTAAAAAATTGATACTACTTTAACACATCTACAATTAATAATATTTCCTGGACTTCCTGCTGGATCTCCAGGATATCTTAACAATTCACCACCTACTAAGAAAGATTGCAAAGGTGATTTTTCTTGAAGATTAGCTATAACATGATTTACTCGTGTAACCTCATCTAAAGTTGTAACCCATACATCTTTTAATAGAGCTGCTAATGCTAATCCTGCTATCACCACATTATTATCTATTAAAGTTTCTTCTTCAATAGTCTTTACACTTTCAGAACCATTCTGCGTTTCAGAAATAGAAATTATATTAGCTCTTCCCGGAACTTTAAGATTCAATCCTTTTCTTGTTTCGTTCGCAACTGCAAAATTTGTAATATCTCTTTCTTCTTCTATAAAAGTATTGGTGGTATTAAATAATTCTGTTAAAATTTCTTTGTTTGTTGTATCTAAAATTATATCGCTCTTTGGGTTTGATACATCTTTTATAAATTGGTTTATGTTTGCATTAATTTTAGCATTTATCTCAGGAGATACTTTTTCATCAAAACTTTCTCTTATATTAAATTTAAAGAACTTTGAAATTCTGTTATAATTCGCAGCCAAAATAGTCATTAATTCTGGTTTATATTCTTTAGCATTAATTACTGTGCCATCGGCAGTATATTGCTGTGCGAAATCAGAATTAATTCGTCTTAACAGCATACCCACATCTCTTTTAAATGGAACTTCCAACTTTATTTTCTTAGAAAGATCATTTGCTCTTATTTCTTCTAAATCATCTTTATTTTTTGCTACAGCCATTTTTTCGCCTATTATTTAATATAATTTAGAAGGAATAAAAATAAGTCTCGGTTTTT
>Ga0114925_10000996_pt1 | contig 13536 bp, 13 predicted proteins | sample SumtaG_2_FD_87287 | JGI IMG/M metagenome (GOLD analysis project Ga0114925, IMG submission 87287) | Deep subsurface microbial communities from Indian Ocean to uncover new lineages of life (NeLLi) - Sumatra_00607 metaG | ecosystem: Environmental > Aquatic > Marine > Oceanic > Sediment | place... | reverse complement strand
GCCTCGCATGATTTAACTTTGACACCCTACTGGGCAATTAATAGTGTGTTATTAACCACCCTATCAACCTAAGATTTCACAAGTTATTTCTATCCCTTTTTCTAGGTGCTACTTTACTGCTTTGAGAAAATTTTGTCAAAACTTCTAATTTGTATGTTACATTAAACCAAAAACTACATTATTTTCGCTTGCTAAATACATTTGCCTTTCTTTAACCATTTTCACGGCAGTGGCGGATCCAAATTAGTTCCTGGAAGTAGGCTGCGTTCCATAAGTGGTGTAACATTTTATATGAAACTATGTTTCATATTTTAACTTATGAACACAGCAGAGCGAGTGACGGCCATTCTTAGATACTTTGCTACAGTGGATAGAAAAAGTAGCCTAACCAAGACCACTGGCGCATAGGAACCAACAGGAGGAGCATTTACTGTTGCCGTTTCCCCCCTTTCTCCACTGAATGCTAGAAACTAATCGAAAAACTATTGACAATTTCGATCGACCGTGATATCCTTTTGTAAAACGGTGTTCCGTTTTTTGAGAAGCTTATGAACACATCAGAACGAATGATAGCCATTCTCAGTTACTTTGCTACAGCTGATAGAGAAAGTAGCCTAACCGAGATCAGTAAGACATTGGGGCTGAACAAGAGTAGTGTTTACCGTATCTTGTCATCCTTGAAGCATTTAGATTGGGTAAGTCAAGACTCAGAGACACAGAAGTATGCTCTTGGGAACAGCATACGGGAGTTCTGTATGTCTATTTCGTCAGAGTTTGAAATAAGAAAGGACAGCAGGCGATATCTGGAAGAAATACGCGATGCTACTGGTGAGACAGCCATGTTAACTCTCCGTATTGGATTTGAGCGCATGTTTGTAGAACAGATACCAAGCGTCCATGAATTGAAACATTCAGTGGAGACGGGAAAGAGGTTGCCCTTGTGGGCCGGTGCGCCGGGCAAGGTTATTCTGGCCTATATGGACAAGGAAGAAATAGCAGCGGTCATGGATAACGTGAAAAAGTCGGGTATTAGCGTTATGGCCTCGGGTCAACCTGTTAATGTTGGCGAAATCCAAGCGGAATTAGCCGATATCAGGAGCAAAGGGTTTTATTTGACCGTGGGTGAGCGTGTAGTGGGAATTACTACGTTGGCTGCTCCTATCTTCGATTACCGCCACAGAGTCATAGGCTCCATATGTGTGTCAGCTCCACTTTCCAGGTTAACCCCAGACGTAGCGATACAACATAGCCCCCTAGTTATAATGGCAGCTAGGGAGATAAGCCAGCAACTGGGCGATTATTCGATGCTTTCTGCTTCGGCAGAAAGCGTTCAACAGGCTTAGCCGGTTGATTAAGGTTGCCCTAGAGGAAAAGACTAAAGGGAGGAAGGGGGTGAGAAATGAGGTAGCTGGATTAGATATATGGCTGACTAAATTATTATGAGGAGGTTACTGAATTGAAAAGGAAAATGTTCAGTATTTTGATTGCGTTGGTGTTCGTGATTTCGCTTCTGCTGGCAGCTTGTGCCGCACCAGCACCAACTCCATCGCCATCACCTTCACCGAGCCCATCGCCATCACCAAGTCCATCACCGTCACCAAGTCCAAGTCCCCCTCCAGCTGAGGAGGTCATCACCTGGAGAGAAGTGACCACCTGCCCTGCCGGAACTGATTGTTACAGGCTCCTTGAAAGCTGGGCAAATGCTATGACCGCAGCGTCCGGAGGGCGGCTTGTAGTCGACCACTTTGGACCCGGGGAGATTGTAACCGAGCTCGATTTTATGGAAGCCACTGCTATGCGGGTGGTCGAAATAACTTCCGGCGACTATTCTAAAGGTGGAGAATTCGCGGTTGGTGCCCCCTATGCTTCTATGCCCCTGGGGATAACCGCAATAGAATGGGGTGCTCTTGACCTTGACAAAGGGGGACGTGAGTTCCTACAGAAGAACTGTTATGACAGCTTGGGTATCAAATACCTCGGCGGAATACCCCAACAAGGTTGTGTTATAAATACCAGTCGTCCTATCGCCAAACTGTCAGACATCAAAGGAATGAAGATCAGGGATTTCGGTCTGAAGGGCGAATTTTGTGCCAATTTGGGGTTTACCGTGACCTATATACCCTACCCAGAGGTCTATCTGGCACTCTCAACAGGTGTGGTTGAGGGGAACAACCAGCTACCCCACAACATCATGGACATGCACTTTGATGAGGTGGCTCCATATATAACACTGCCCTTCACCGTACCATACCTAGGAGCCGGCGTCTGGGTGAACATGGAGGCTTGGAACGAGCTTACCCCGGACCTTCAACACATTGTGATGGAAACCTTTGAGGCCTTTTCCTATCGTTTTTGCAGAAATGAAATGTATAACGTGGGGTTAGACCTGAAAAAATTTGTCGCTGGGGGAGGTACCATACTCCATCTACCTGAAGAGGATGTCGCCACGATGCGGGAAGTGGCAATCCAGACATGGAACGAGGCGGCCGCCAAAGACCCTCTTAGCGCTGAGTTCATAGCCTGGTACAAGGAAATCATGGCAGAACTTGGCTACGAAGCACCGGACTAGGTAGGCCGTAAGCGTGAAACCTTTGCCCCCCTATATAGGGGGGCAAAGGGGCAATATATTACGCTTACCTTCACTAAATGAAGGGAGGGTTAGATGAGTGTTGTTATCTCTATTCTTCACACCATTGATAACATAAGTGACCGGGTTGGAAAGACACTATGCTGGCTTTTGTTAGCTCTGGTTTTCATACTGGTGTATGCCGTAATAATGCGGTATATCTTCAATGACCCGGCCATTTGGGCTCATGAAACAGCGCTGTTTATATTTGGTAGTGTTGGCGTAATGATAGGAGCCTATGTCCTTCGCTACAAGGGACATATCAGGATGGACCTGTTCTACAATATGTTGTCCCCAAGAAAGAGGGCCATTGTAAATTGTATTACGGCCCCTTTCTTCTTTTTCCTGATGGTTCTTCTGATATGGTATGGCTGGGAATTGGCTGACTGGGCAATAAAGACGGGCAAGGTTACCGACTCTATGTGGCACCCGGTCCTGTGGCCGGCTAAGCTGGCACTTCCTATCGGCTGTTCCCTGCTGTTGATGCAAGGGACGGCAGATTTCGTCCGTGACCTTTACCTTGCCGTCCGCGGAAGGAGTATTGAATGAGCATTGAACTCCTCACCCTAGTTTTGTTTGCCTCCTTCTTCTTACTGTTAGCCACAGGATTTCCTATCGCCTGGACGCTGGGCGGAATAGGAATGGTTTTTACCCTCTTCTTTCTAGGGCCCACCAATTTCTCAACGGCCGCCATGGGTGCCTGGAACATGATGATGAGTTTTACCCTCCTTGCCATTCCCCTCTTTGTGTTTCTCGGATTCATTTTGCAGCACTCTGGCTTGGCAGAGGCTCTCTACCGCTCCATGCTATTATGGGCGGGTCGCCTACCTGGTGGCTTAGCCATCGGGACAGTATTTATCTGCACTATTATGGCGGCTATGGTAGGCACCATCGGTGCCGGCATCGTTGTTTCCTCCATTATAGGTCTGCCTGAGATGCGTAAGCGTGGATATAATGATAGAATGGTAATCGGGGCTATCATGGCCGGGGGGACTCTGGGGGTGCTGATTCCGCCCTCTGTGGGTTTCCTGGTTTATGCCGCTGCCACCAATCTGTCAGTAGGACAGCTGTTTGCCGCCGGGCTCGTCCCAGGCCTCGTGCTTTCAGGCCTCTATATGACCTATATCGGCATCAGATGCGCCATCAACCCAGCCATGGGTCCACCGTTGGCACATGAGGAGAGAGCCAGCTTTGGCAAGAAGATAGCATCGCTCAAGGATTCAATCCTGGCTGTTGTCCTCATCTTTGCCGTTTTGGGGTCAATTTTCACCGGAGTTGCCACGCCCACCGAGGCTGCCGCCGTAGGCTGCTTCTTCGCCTTGATAATTGCAGCTATCTACCGCAAGCTTAGCCTGCCCATGACACGAGATGCGCTGTATGGCACCCTGAGTATCTTCGGCATGATTATGTTTATCTTCATTGGCGCTATCATCTTCAGTCGCTTCTATATGGGTATGGGCATCAGGGCCTACCTGGACGACATCTTAATCACACTGGCGGTAAGCCGCTGGGTTATCCTGGCCGGGATGATGCTTTTTATATTCCTAGCCGGGATGATTATACATGATATTGCCATCATCTTGGTCTGTGCTCCTATCTTTACCGAAGTAGTGGTAGCCCTAGGCTTCGACCCCCTATGGTTTGGCATGGTTTTCCTGGTCAATATCCAGATAGCCATCCTGTCGCCACCCTTCGGCCCGGCTCTCTTCTACATGCGGGGGTGTGTTGATGATAAGGTAGGTTATAAAGGCGTGGCCATGGCAGCGTTTCCGTATATGGGGATGCAGGTAATCGGACTAACCCTGTGTATCCTCTTCCCCCAGATTATTCTATGGCTACCAAACCTGATATTCGGACTCTCACGGTGCAATCTATAAAATAAGAAAGGAGAAATCAAATGACGAGGGAAGAACTTAGAGGAAAGGCACAGACTGTGCTTGGCTTGGTTGATGGTAGTGAACTGGGAATTACTCTGCCCCACGAGCATTTCTTTATTGATACCAGAAATTATTTTACGGAACCGAGTGACCCTCGTGAGAAAGAGTTAGCTCACCAGAAGATTACCCTGGAAAACCTGTGGTGGGCTCGTTACCACAAGATGAACTGCGAAGATAATCTAGTTTATGACGACGAAGAAATGATGATACGTGAAGCGATGTATTTCAAAGAGGCAGGAGGCAAAACAGTCGTAGACATGACCCCAAATAATGTCGGCCGTAACCCAACGGGGCTGGTGAACGTGGCTAAGGCTACCGGGCTCAATATCATTATGGGCACATCTTACTACATCGGTCAATCATTCACCCCAGAGATGAAAATGGATTCTAAAACTGATGAGAATATCGCCGAGGAGTTTGTACGAGACATAACGGTTGGTGTCGGCGATACTGGCATAAAAGCGGGGATTATCGGGGAGATAGGCATGTCATGGCCAATAGAAAAGGGGGAGGAAAAGGCCTTGCGAGCCGCTGGAATAGCCCAGCAGAAAACAGGTGCCGCCATAAACATACACCCTGGTGGTCATCCGGATGCTGCTTTTGAGTACATCAGGATACTTGAGGAAGTAGGGGCCGACTTGAGTCGTGTAGCCTTCAGTCATATGACCCGCACCTTCCCTATCTCGGCACGGGATACACGGGCCAGGGTGGCTGAAAAAGGCTGCTACCTTGAGTATGACATGTTTGGGGCTGACGGAATCTATCCAACTCAAATGGCTATGGGGTTCGATGTAGCCAATGATGCCATTCGGCTCACCATGTTTATGGAGCTTATTGAGGACGGGTTCCTGGACCGGATTCTTATGTCACAGGACAACTGCTTCAAAACTATGCTCCGGACTTATGGAGGTAATGGCTACGCCCATATTTTGGAGCTTATTGTCCCTAAGATGCGGGCAAAAGGGATGACCGAGGAGCAAATTCAAGCCATCCTGGTAGAAAATCCGAAGCGAATAAATACCTTTGTCTAAGCTAGTGTAGCCTTCCAAGTTCCCTTTGACGGTCTGGCTACTGAATCTCCAATTATATGACTGAAATAAGATTAGAATGAAAGCACAGCGGGTATTCTTGAGATGGCTTTTCTTTCGGATGTTGCAGCGTAATACCGATAAAGTGATCGTGGGAGGGCAAAGATGAAATTCTTTGAGCCTGTCAAGATAGGGAAGTTTAGTATAAAGAACCGAGTACTAATCGTTACAATGCAGGAAATAGCTGATACGATGGGAAAATATCTTCCCCAAGTCCTGATAGCCTTCGATTGGGATAGAAGTGAGGAAATGAAGGCGGCCAACATCTATAAGAGCTATGATGTAGATAACACTGCAACTCGGGAAGACTTTGGGTGGTAGCCTCATTATTCTCTAGATAAAGCAGTCTCTGATTTTATAGAAGAGATTATGGCTGGAAGAGCTGGCTAAAAAGGAGGTTTTGATGCCGGTAATTGTTTTTCCTGATGATTATCCACCGATACTGGTGGGGACGGATGAAGAAAAGCGACTGAGAAAGCTCGGTGAGGTGCGTATCTACGAATCTGAGGCAGTTGGTGAAGAAGAGCTGATTTCCCGTGTCGCCGATGCAGATATTGCTTATATCATGCGCTCAAGTAGTGTCTTTACCCGCAACGTGATGCAACATTGCCCTAAATTGAAGCTAATATCCATTTTGGGGGCGGGGTATGACCATATAGATATAAAGGCAGCGTCTGAGTTCGGCATTACGGTTTGTACTACTCCTAGCTATGCTTCTGTCGCTGTCGCTGAGTTGGCAATATCTCTTATGTTAGATATAGCTCATTGTATTACATGGAAAGATAATGAGATGCGCTCTGGTCGCTGGGCTCACGAATATGCTAGCCAACTCTGTGGCAAAACACTGGGGGTTATTGGCACAGGAAGCATCAGCCAAAAGGTGATACAGCTTGCAAAGGCAATTGGTATGAATGTTGTTGCCTGGACGTTTCATCCTTCGCCGGAACGAGCCGAGAAGTATGGGGTAAAGTTTGTTTCTCTGGAGGAGTTACTACAGCAATCGGACGTAATCTCACTCCATGTACGGAGCACACCGGAGACAAAAGCCCTCATCGGTAAGCACGAATTTTCCCTGATGAAGCCTACGGCGATTCTGGTTAATACCGCTCGCGGTGCGTTGGTAGATGAGGATGCCCTGATTGAGGTACTAAATAATGGCCGGATTGCCGGCGCTGGTCTGGATGTATTCGTTACTGAACCACTCCCTGTTGACCACCCGCTACGGAAGATAAAGAACACGGTGTTATCACCTCATGAAGGCTGGATGGTCCCGGAAGCTACTTATACAGGTATGGTGATGGCAGTAGACAATGTGGAAAACTTCCTCCGGGGTCACCCTATTAATGTATTAGTGAACAAGGCTCCCAATAGGTGAAGGAGATCCGATGAGAACCTTGTGCAGAATGGTAATAAATAATATCTGATTTTATGAGAACGCATACGCTGAAGAAAAAGTGAATGAAGGGGAGATTGAGATGTCAGCGAACAATGAGATTATAAATAGGGTTAGGAGCAAAGCACTTAACAATGATAGGTACAGTGGCTGCTCACAAGCCGTGTTAGGAGCTTTGCAGGAGGAGTTTGGAATAGGAGATTTGGAGTCGTTTAAGTCAGCGACAGTGCTTGCTGGTGGTGTTGCTGACCGGGGCGAAACCTGTGGTGCACTGATAGGTGCTCTGATGGGATTGGGGCTTGTGATAGGTAGACAAAAAATGGAGGACGAGCTCACCTTTTCCAACGCACTGGATGCCTGCCAAGACCTGATCGAAAGGTTTAAGGAAGGACTTCAGAAACACTTTGGATTTAAAAAGAAGCTGGAAAACACGCTATGCAAGGATATTCAGGAGAGGATCTATGGGAGATCCTTTAGCTCTAGAGATGAAAAAGAGGAGCAGGCTTTCCTTGATGCTGGTGGCCACACTGAAAAGGGGTGCCTTACGACATGTGCTATAGCTGCTGAGGTCGCCGCGCAGAAACTGCTTAAGTTAAAGAGAAGTAAACCTTTGACAATTTGGGAACATCAAGAATAACGAGATGCCGAAGAAGATGCACCAGGGCACAGAAGACATTAAGAGGCGATTACCCTATGATGAAATTAGCCAAAGAGAAGCAGACGGAGGGAGGCAGTAGCAAATATTAACGAGGTTCAGTCTAATAGGTAAATATAAAAGTAGACAGCAGGGGTCAAAGAGTGTCGCTATATCACACAAACACAGTATTGGAGGTGAAAAGTGGGAATTTATGAGCGTTTTGGTGTCAAACCAATCGTTAACGTCGCCGGTACGATGACCCGTTATGGTGGTGCCTTGATGGAAAAGGAGGCGCTGGAAGCGATGGATGAAGCCGCCAGGTACTCGGTGCGTCTGGACGAACTTCAGGCTGCTGCCAGCAAGGTAATCGCGGAGAAAACACATGCTGAAGCTGGCATCGTCACCGCGGGGGCTTATGCGGCACTTACACTGGGCACGGCAGCCTGTATCTGCCGCTTTGATGTAGCCAGGATGAATCGGTTACCCGACACCGCCGACATACCCAATGAGGTAATTATGCCCTGGCACCAGATTAGTGGCTTCGACCATTCCATCTGCGCCGCTGGTGCCAGGATAATCGGGGTCGGTATTCCGAACGATACCACTCCGCCCAACAACGTTCACATCATTAGTCGCTGGGACATAGCGTCAGCGATTACAGAAAAGACGGTAGCCATTGCCTATGCTCCCCGGCTAGGCAGTCACCCACCGCTGGAAGAAGTCATTGAGATAGGTAAGAAGTACAACATACCGGTAATGATTGATGCTGCCGCCCTGGTACCAGCGATAGAGAACCTGCATCGGTTTATTGACATGGGTGTAGATCTGGTCTGCTTTAGTGGCGGCAAAGGCATCCTTGGTCCTCAGGCGAGCGGCATTCTCTGTGGTCGCCGTGACCTCATTGCCTCAGCAGCTATCCAGATGCTGGATATGTCGGGTGAGCCCTTCAATACCTGGGACCCGCCGGCATCACTGATACCCAAGGAGAAGCTAAGGGGCAAACCAGAACATGGTATTGGACGGGGAATGAAGGTAAGTAAGGAGGCAATTATTGGTTTGCTTGTGGCGCTGCAGAACCTGACTGAAGTGGCGTTTACGAAGAAGGTGGAATATCTAAGAGAGTTGCTGTGGAGTATCGGCGAACGCGTTAAGGATATCGCCGGCGTGGAGCTGAGAATGACTGACGACAAGGGTGCTTATCCCATGCTCGAGGTGAAGATTGATGAGAATATAGTGGGTGAAAGTGCCACTGAAGTTTATCAGAGACTGAAAGAGAAAGGCATCTACGTCAGGGATATGCAACTAAACAAAGGGCTGATACACATTCACTCAATTAGCATGGATGAGGAAGTTGCCAGAATAGTCGGCGAACACCTGTATTCCGCACTGACCCCATAAGTAAAATCAAAAACGAAAGGAGTATGATCATGGCCAGAAAAGAGTACTTCGTCCTACCCCAGATGGCAGATAGACCGTTTTCATCAGCGGTGAGAGCCGGAGATTTCATCTTCGCCTCTGGTACCAGTGGTACCGTGGACACCCAGGGTAACCCGGTCAAAGGCATAGAAGCCCAGACTCAGCGGTGCCTGGAAAACATGAAAAAGGAGCTAGAACTGGCAGGAGCATCACTAAGCGATGTGATAAAGGTGCAGGTCTTCCTGACCAAGGCTGAAGACTGGGCAAAGATGAACGAAGTGTACAAAGAGTTTTTCCCAGTAGACCGCCCCGCCCGCACTGCCGTGGTAACCGGACTGATAAGAACGGATATGCTTGTTGAGATGGAATGCATTGCCTATATAGCAAGTGATACTTAGCTAATCTGTTCCGCTATGGGAAAATAGAAGGGAGGTTCGTTTTGACTATAAATCTGATAACCGGCGGTATGGGATTCGTAGGAGTCTACCTTGCAAGAGAGCTGGTGGCTGAGGGTGAGGAAGTTGTGCTTTTCCAGAGAAGAAAGGAGCTTCCACCAGCTGCTACCGACCTAAAGGGTCAGGTAAAGATTGTCAGTGGTGATATCAGTAACTGGGTACACGTTGTTGACGCAGTTAGGAATAATAATATCGAGTGCATTTACCATACCGCAGCATTGCTGAGCACGGAATGTAAAGCTAGCCCGGCTACATGTTTCCAAGTCAACGTGGTTGGCACATATAATCTACTCGAAAGTGCTCGAATACTTGGGGTGTCCCACGTTATTTACACCAGTACTGGTTATGCTGAAAGCCTGTCGCCACCCAAAAAATTCTTCGATGATACGCCGTTACGTCCATCGAATATGTATGAAACGACTAAATTCTGCTCTGAACATCTGGGGGCACAATACTCTCGGCAGTATGATATCAATTTCCGGGGGATTAGACTGGCTATGATCATTGGACCGACACGCCAAATGAGTTATTACCATGGCGATTATTCTGGAACCATAGAGAAGTCAGCCCAGGGGAAACCGCACACAATCCATGTGGATCTGTCAATGCCACAAAGTATCATATATGTTAAGGATGTCGCCCACGCGCTGATTGCCTTGAAGAGAGCCGACAGCAACAAACTACGGCAGCACATGTACAACGCAGGCGGCTTCACGGCAACAATGCAAGAAATAGCGGATACTGTGAAAAAATATCTTCCGGAAGCCCAAATAGACTTTGATTGGGACAGAAGCGAAGAAATGAAAATAGCTAGTCTCGCCGATAGCTATGAGATGGATAATACCTCAATTAGGGAAGATACTGGCTGGCAGCCTCGCTATCCATTAGACGATACGGTCTTGGATTTCATTAGTGAGGTCAAAGCCGGGAAAGCCGGTTAGTCTGGACAACAGAATGACCCCGCAAATAATGTTTTATAGAGGGAGGCATAATGACTGATTGTGTTATCCGGCCGATAGCATTGACCGAATGCCAAATAGACAAATCAATGGTTACATATCGACTTGGTTTTGGCCAGATAGCCACGCAGGTAGTGTATGTTTGGTATATCGAAGGGCTGAAGGAAAAAATTCTAGTGGACGCTGGCGTGAGCGCTGAATACCTATCTCAAAAGAGAGGAATGCCGGCCAGGGATATCCAGTCACTTGAGGCCGGTCTAAGAAAAGTTGGGCTTAGCCCTGATGATATTGATCTGGTAATAATCACTCATCTTCACTCTGACCATGTGGCACAAGGACACCAGTTTGCAAAAGCTAAGTTTCTGATACAGAAAGATGAGCTTGAGTTTGCTCAGAATCCCCACGTGACAGTTGCTGGACAGTACCCTAGAGAGTTCTTTGACGGGCTTAACTTCGAGGTAATAGAGGGGGATACTAGAATTTGTGAGGAAATATCTGTGCTCAGTACCCCGGGACACACACCAGGGGGGCAGTCGGTAAGCGTCAAGACTGCTCAGGGAAGAGCTATCATTTCTGGCATCTGCAGTACTCGGGAGAATTTTGAGCCACCGGAACCATTCAGTAAGACTATGCACGTCTTTCCATACGGCGTGTTTGTTAATCTTTTTGACATGTATGACAGTCTTCTTAGAATCAAGAAAGTCGCCGATATCATTGTACCAATTCATGAGCCTGAATACGTGCAAAGGAGCCATATTCCTTAGCATAGAGAGGTATCAATTAGGTCTTGAAAGAATAAACCAGTGATAAGCGGGCTCTGCCAAGGGAGAGTCAGGTGAAGTTAGGTGACGGTGCCCCTCCCATTGCAACCTGACGCAGAATTGGGCAAGTGGTATCCCGCCTGAAAGAAAAAGTGGCGGGGGATTTGAACCCCCGCCACCTAGAATCCTTTTCTGGTAGGTGCCGTGGAATTATCCGATTTCAATATACAAAATGGAGACAACCGATGTACGAGAACGTAACAAGAGATTTGGCCACCTTCATTACCGGAGTCAAGTATGAAGACCTGCCCAAGGATGCGGTGAAGAAGATTAAGCTCATATTGCTTGATGATATTGGCAATGCTCTTGGTGGTCACATTACCGATCGGGCCAGGATTGCTATGGAGCTGGTCAATGAGATGGGTGGTAATCCTCAGGCCAGCATTATCGGCAGCAGGTTGACCAGCCATGCCATGGCGTCCTTCGTTAACAGCGAACTGATCAACGCTCTGGACTACGATTTGATTGGCCCGCTTGGCAGCCACATTACCCCCTATGTTACTTCAACACCGCTGGCAATTGCGGAAAGGGAATGCGCCTCGGGTAAAGACCTAATCCTGGCACTGGCTCTGTCGCATGAGATTGGTGGACGGATTTTGAGTTCGATGGCGCAGCACAAAATGCTCACCGATGAACCACCTTACTACAAGGAATCGCCTCGTTTTTCCACCTCTGGGGCAGTCTTTGGTGCTGTTGCTGGCGCTGCCAAATTGCTTGGTTTTGATATTGAAACGTTGCTCAATGCTTTTGGTGTCGCCGGCGCTAGTACCGCAGTACCTGGGAACATCAAGTGGCATCATATGACTGGACCTTCGATTATGTGCAAGTATAACTGTTGGTCAGGTTGGATTTCTCAGCTGGCGACAGTATCCGTCCTGCTTGCGGAGAGGGGTTTTACTGGCGACAGGACCATCCTTGACGGTGAATATGGTTACTGGCAAATGGTGGGGTCTCCGTACTTCAAAGTAGATAATCTGCTAGGAAGACTTGGCAAGGCATGGCACATTAACGAAGTGAGATTTAAGATGTATCCGACCTGTGCTCCGTATCATACCGCCATCGAGGGTATTTCTAATCTAGTTAATGAAAACCACATACACCCGGAGGACATAGAATCAATTGTGGTCAAATGTGACCCGATAATGATGACGCCGAACCGGCGCCATACGGAAATAAAAAGCTTTGCCGATATGCAGTTTGCAGTCATCCCCAACTTGGCTCTGGCAGTTTTCTATGGTGATAAACCCAGCCCCGCCTGGCAGATGCCGGAAATCTATAACGATCCCCGAATCAAGGCGATGGTGCCGAAGATTAAGCTTGAACTTCATCCCAGAATTGATGAACTAATCGCTGAGCAGGCCAAAAAAGGTAAACTACCTATCTATATGGGCAATATCGTCGAGATAACTGCCAAAAGCAAGAAGTTTACTACTGAGGTGGTGTCACCTAAGGGGGCTGCCGACCGCCCGGTAAGTCAGGATGAACTGGTTGAGAAATTCAAGGTAAATGCTTCTTACTCGCCGCTCAAGAGCAGTAAAGTGGAGGGGCTTATTGGGGTTCTACTCCGGTTAGACGAGGTGAATGATATTACCGAATTTTGCCAAATGATGACCATTAGCTAGCATGGGTACAGAAACCCAGAAGGGCTTCTGTAACTTCCAAATCTCGTGTACGCTGAATAGATAAAGATGGAACCTACCAATCTAAACAGTGAAATAAAGATGCAATAAAGGAGGGAGAAAATGATTTCATTAGAAGAAGTCCACGAATACGGAACGGAGTTAGAGCAATGGCTCCGCATGCGGGTCCACCCTATAGCCGTTAAGATGTTAAAAAGTAAGGCAGATGTCCCGGAAGGTGCTATTATCCCGACTCGTGACTGGGGGCATAAATATGCTCTATGCCAGAGCTATGCTAAATCGCAACGGGCTGGTTTGACCATTGCCATGTTTAAAGAAGATATGTGGTGCTTTGAGCCGGTGGTGGGCTTGGGTTTTGCTGAGCGTATTTCGTATTTCCTGGAAGGAAATCATCGTTATCCCGATAGCGTGAGAGACCTCAAAGATGCCGCCGTCTGGTGCCAGAACATGCCTTATCTTGAGTATGGTAAATATCAGGGGATTGTGTCCGCTCCCATCAATACCTGCAATTTTATGCCTGATGTCGTTGTTATGCACGTCAACGGTATGCAGACAAGCCAGCTC
>Ga0114925_10000995_pt1 | contig 13548 bp, 12 predicted proteins | sample SumtaG_2_FD_87287 | JGI IMG/M metagenome (GOLD analysis project Ga0114925, IMG submission 87287) | Deep subsurface microbial communities from Indian Ocean to uncover new lineages of life (NeLLi) - Sumatra_00607 metaG | ecosystem: Environmental > Aquatic > Marine > Oceanic > Sediment | place... | reverse complement strand
TGATGCATGTTGGCATCACATCCAGCAGACTGACTGGTGTTGTACAGATTTGACCGGACTGGGTTTTTCCGGGCCACAGTATACAGAAGGGCACCCGCACCCCCCCCTCATAACACGACCCTTTACCCGATCGCAACGGATAATTAGAAGTGACCGGAACCGTCTGCCCTGACTGTCGATCAATGCCGATATACCCGCCGTTGTCACTGGTAAAAATAAAAACGGTATTGTTTTCCAAGCCTTCTTCTCTGATCACGGCTCGAACACGCCCGACGCTCTCATCCAGACTTTTGACCATTGCAGCATACGTTGGGTTCTGATGGTGCATACCTGGTCGCACCCTCTTTGCAAAATAGTCGATGTCTGCAGGTTTTGCCTCGATGGGCGTGTGGGGGGCGTGATGTGCAAGCACTAAAAAAAATGGCCGCCCACGAGCTTTTTTAATAATCCGAACAGCTTCGTCAGTCAGTCGATCAGTGAGATATTCTCCCTCGTGCCCGAATGGAAGCCCAGGAACATAACGCACCTCCTTTCCAAAGCGTCCACTTCCACGATATGGCCAGAAGAAGGTATGTGGAGCACCCCAATGTGTTCCGCCAATATTAATATCGAAGCCCTGCGACTCAGGAAAATGTGATGCATCACCCAAGTGCCATTTTCCAATGGTCACTGTGAGATAGCCGCGTGACTGAAGTTGTTCAGCAAGCGTCACCTGTTCAAGAGGAAGATCATGCGATGACTCTGCCTGCAAAAGGCGCCGACGTTGTGGCCCACGTTGAGAACCCTCCGACCAGATCGTCAATGGTATTCTTGCTGGATGCACGCCGGTCAATAATGCTGCACGTGCTGGTGAACACACAGGCATGGCATAGGCTTGAGAAAACTGCATGCCCTCCGTAGCGAGCGCATCGATTGATGGTGTTTCAATTAAGTCTGCACCGTGATACCCGACATCTGACCAGCCAAGATCATCTGCCACAATCAATACAATATTTGGTGTTTCATCTGCGCCTGCAATGGCAGCAGTCACAAGTACAAGGAATCCCCAGAACCTCATGTGGTCGTCCCTCTCATCAGTGGCGTCGCGTCCATCACCAGACACGACTGCAGCGGCTTCTTCCGGTGCAACACCCCGAAGAATAACAAACAACTGTTTTCGACACTTAACAAACAGCCTGCGGTAGTCTCATTCCCCAGAAGGAGATTACGCACATTACAACGTGACATCTGGGTAATGATGGCCGGTTATGCCGTCTGCGTCCAGCAATGATTGCTCAAATGAGCATCTCATCGTCAAAATCCTCGATCCATGATCAGGGATGGAGCGTACCCTTTGACTATGAGCACTCGCCTTCCCCGCACAATTGTTTTGGGACTATTCTGTTTCCTCGCAACGTTGCCCTCCGCCATTCTCGCAACAACGCCAACCGCAGTTGTCAACGATGATGCTCTTACGCAACGATTCCTGTCCGAGCTTTCTCGCCTTGTAGATTCCCAGCATGCTCATACGAACAGCACGCTCAACGCAGAGCAGGCTGCTGTTCAACTGGTGGCTGCTGAGGGCAAGACAGTACACCTTGATCGCTCACCAACGCTCTGCTCACTCGCGAACAAACAATCTCTCTATGATGCCGTTACGCCAGCGATTGTCGTGATTGGATCAATCTATAAGTGCGACAAGTGCAACGACTGGCACCTCGGAACCATGGCAAGTGGGTGGATTCTTTCAAGCACTGGACTTGTTGTCACGAATCACCATGTTCTCAACGAAGCTGCCTCTCATCACTTTGGAGTCATGACGGCTCTGGGAAACGTGTACCCCGTCATAAGCATCCAAGCAGCCAACAAGGCTGGTGATGCGGCAGTCCTCAGGATTGATACACGAGATGATCAACTTCCGTCTATCTGTCTTGGTGATCATCCCGAGTGTGGAGACGCCGTCACCGTCATCAGCCATCCAGCCGGTCGTTTCTACAGTCTGAGTAAAGGTGTCGTGTCACGCTTCCATTGTGGCACTCTGAAAACTGAATACCATTCGACCGCATCTCCAATCTGGCTGAGTGTCACTGCCGATTACACACTGGGCAGTAGTGGCGGACCCGTATTCAATACTGATGGACAGGTGATTGGAATGGTCTCCCGAACCTATTCAACGCAAAGCAGCAAACACAACCGCCGTTATGATACGCTCGGCAATCAGATGGTTTTCAAAGATTGTGTCTCGCTAAACACCCTGCTCGCTCTCATTGATCAGACCTATTAGGCCGCAGACGCATGAGTGTCGCCAGCTAGCTCTTCTGCTGGGTTGGTCTCATCAAGACATCATGAACCTGCACATGCTGTGGACAGGAAAGCATATACGCCACCGCTTCGGCAACATCTCCTGCCTCGAGAACCTTGAATTGACTATAGACGTCCTGAGCTTTCTGTTCCGACTTGAGATAATGACGTGCAAATCCAGTCTCAACAAACCCTGGACAAATTTCACCGACACGAATCGCATCACCAGCCTCTCGCAGTTCCATGCGGAGTGCTTCGGTCAGCGCTCGAACGGCATGCTTTGTTGCTGAGTAGAGCCCTGCCCCAGCTGGAACACGTTGACCAGCCATTGAGCCAATATGAATAATGTGACCAGCACAGTCCCTCCTTCGCATATCAGCAACAGCCTCTCGAGTGCAGATACACAGCCCGAGAACATTGACATCGAGCATCTCACGCCACTCATCAACCAGTCCTTCTGCAAGTGGTGCTGCATGACCAAGCCCTGCGTTATTAATCATCACATCGACACCACCAAAACGCTCACGAGCTAATCGAAATGCTTCCTGCACCGATTGCTCGTCGCGCACATCACACTCAACTGCCAAAGAACGATGACCAGCAGGATCAGCAGCCAGGAGAATCTCTGACACGCGATCCACCCGTCGCGCGCACCCCACGACGTGCATCTCTTCAGCAAGCAGTCGATTGGCAACGGCTGCACCAATACCACTACTGACCCCCGTAATTAAGGCAGTCTTTCCCGACCACTGTTGCATTCCATGTGATGACTGATCTGACATCTGAACTACGATCCTTGCTTGGAGAAGATGAACGCGAGGCATTGCGACACAGATCCGTGTTCATGACGCAACCCATGGCATCATACAAAGACACGCCACTGCCGTCAGATCACATGGGTTTCTCCCTGCAATGGAACCCGCTACCGCACCCCTCGCCTGCGTTTCTTGGTCTTGCCTGCTGTTTTCGTTTCTGCAAGCAGCTCTGGTCGAGCAATGGCAATGTTCATCTGACTTCCATCGAATTGAAGGATCAAGGGTGTTGTTGCGTAATCACTATAGACCGCAGGAACAACCGTCTCTGGAAGTGATCCACCCTGCCCCGAAAGAATCACCACTCTGTATTGAAGATTCTTATGAAGGTTTTTCTGGAGGGTCATTTTTTCACCTGAAAAACCACCGGTGTATTTGTCAACAAGAAAAAACATCGGCCTTTCATTACCGTGACCTTCGTCGTTCGCACCGCATGCCTTCAATTCAATCGCAACGGATGAACACGGCAAACGGGTGCCGTCGGCGTACTTCACATTCCCTGACACAGTAGAGAAAACCTGCTCATCACCCGAAAACGAAAAGGCTGATTCCACGAGGGATGATATTGCTCCTCCAATAATAATGAGCACACACCCAACCCCAACCTTTTCAACCAGACTCCTCTGATCAAACCAGCCACGGGCCAATTGCACACATTCTTGAAGTATTTCCTGAATGACTAACAGCATGTCTTACTCGTACTCTACTTTGTTTCCATCCATCCTGCTTCCCATGCGTTGATGGGCAACTGGATCGATGTTGTAAGAAATGGCCCGCACCGATGCATCACAAAATGACATAAAACATGATCCATAGTGGGCACTACCAAATGAGCGTGGACTTATAATGCCAGGGAGATCCTGCTGCGGTGTAAGCGCAACGCCAGTGACAGGGTCGTAGTAGGCGATTCGATGATTGTCATTATTGAAGCCTGAATACAGGTCCTCATTATCTGCGGGGTCAGATCCATCAAGATAGCTATTTTGATTCATGTACTTTTCGCCAAGCATATATGTTGTGGATGTTCCGTCTGACACCTGACCGATCGTCACAGCGCTGTGATAAAAAGAAATCCCAGTAGCAATCCCAAGTCGTTCACCCCACTCGTACGTCTCAGCGTCACTAATTGACGGTGGGCCAAATGTATATTCGACAATCAGGTTGCCAGAGCACGCTGCATAGTCACCTCGCACTTCACGCTCACATGGGTCAGAACCACGCGGAGTGTGGCTGCCTCCGTGAAATTTTGTACCAAATGCCTCTGCGGGACGGCGTGATGGACACACCGCGATCGGCAATGGTGTCATTATTCTTTGCTTTGCACCCGCCAACTGCGTTGACGTCCACTCATCGGGCTGGCCATCGGTTCCCAGTTCCCACAAAGCCGTTTCTTCTACCAGAGGGAGCAATCCATAAAGCCAGTTGCCAGGCTGATCAACGTCTTTTCCTCGATCAGGATCAGCCGTCCACCCCCACCCCCAACCACCAGATGGAAAATGTGAGTAGGTCGCCTCATAGACAGTCATCGCCAGACTCAACTGCCGGAGATTATTGGCACACGACGTCCGCCGAGCTGCTTCTCTGGCAGCCTGCACTGCCGGGAGCAAAAGTCCGATGAGAATACCCAATATGGCAATCACAACCAGCAACTCGATCAGTGAGAAACCCCGGTGCTGTGCACGCCTGAGACACATGATGTCATTCCCGATCGAAAACACCCCTGTATGAGATTTATTGGCCTACGGTCGGACCAAGTCAAACAGTGACACCGGCTCGAAAAAAAATGCCGAATCACAGTCAAAACAAACGATCCAACGGCCTTCTTTCACAGGACACTTGGTGTGGATCCCCCTCTGGAGAGACCCTCACCAGCCTTGGATCATAACCCCTGCACGTTCAAAAAAACGTCTCTCACAATTCAGATGACGTCCAGTGAATCACGAGGTCTGCTTCTTCTCCTCCATCGCTAAGTGAAATAAAGAGTGTCGCATCACGCCGACGGACTGAAGAACACCCAAAATACAACTGCACGACAGAAAGAACCTCTCCCAGTAGAAAAAATTGTGAGACTCAACATACTTTTCTGATGAATCTCACCACATGTATTCCCGCAGGAGGTCTTTATGTACCGTTCCTTTTGTATCATTCTCTTCATGATCACCGGACAACTTGTCTGTGCTGCTGACCTTGGTCAGATCATTTTTGAAGATGACTTTGAACGTACGGAATCCCAAGAGAAAACAGATGAACCTGGAAACGGTTGGGGTACCAATAGTAACTCTCGGGCACAGGGAGATAAGCAAGTTGATCTGAAGGACGGCACCATGCGGATTTTTATCAGCCCTCGTGCTGACCATGGTGTATCCGTAACACACCCAATGGCATTTACTGATGGTGCCGTTGCACTTCGATTCAAACTTGAGAGCCCACAAGATAGTCTGGGGCTGAACTTCGCAGACCTTTCATTCAAGGGCGTTCATGCCGGGCATCTATTCGTGGTGAAGATTAGCCCGAAAAAAGTAGAGCTCACTGATCTCAAAACAGGCAATATGCGGATTGATATTCGTACGGCTCGTACAGAAAAACAAGCACTGACACAGGAACAGAAACAGGCTCTTGTCGGCAAATCAAAAAAGCTGAACCACACCACCAGCGTGAACCAATGGCATGATCTTCTTGTGACCGTCACGGGTGACACCCTGAGTCTCACCATTGATAGACAAGCGATTGGAGCGTTTCATTCTCCGGGCATTGCGCACCCAACGAAACGACTCCTGCGTCTTGCCGTTCCTAAAAATGCTGTCGTGGATGACGTGACGATCTACAGAACGAAATGAGGCGTCAGCACATGCGCAGGCGCTGACACATTCTTTCCTGACGTCTACTTTGGAATTGACTCCAATACTTCATCATGAAGCCAGTCCAGCATACGATCAGGCCAGTGCTGAATGCTCTGACGTTGTGACCGTTGCCCCATACTGAAGCCATGACCTCCTCGGGCAAAGATGTGTGCCTCATAATCAACGCCAATCTCACGAAATCGATGCATGAGGTTGAGGAGTACACTTGTGTGAGGATCGTCAGCTGCAATCAGCATAAAGGCCGGAGGGGAATCGGACGGAAGTTTTGAGGGAATGCCAACGGGACCTGGATAGACAAGCATCTGGAAATCCGGTTTGGCATGCTCACGGTCAATAGGATCCTCCGCCTTAGGATCACCCTCCCCTGGCTTGTAGCAGGTGATCGACACAACCTCGCCACCGGCTGAAAAACCAAGCATGCCGATCTTTGTGGGCTGAATGCCAAACTCTTTTGCTCGGTGCCGGACGAGCCGAACGGCTCTCTGTCCATCCTGCAGAACGTGTTCTTCAAATTTATATGGAACGCCCGGCTGACGAGAGAGCCGGTACTTGAGGACAAATGCCGTATAGCCATGGTGAGCCAGAAAGGCGGCTGGCTCCTCACCACCTCCCCGAACACCAAGCTTTCTCAAGCCTCCACCCGGTGCAACAATAATCCCAACACCGTTTGCCTTCTGCTTCTCCGGGAGAAAAACCGTCAGCGAAGGATTGTGAATATTTGTGACACTCCAACCATCAACCTGCTCTGGTTCGTCGCGGCGCGTTTCAAAACCTGGTGCTCCATGGACCCACAGTGGGATAACCGGGTGCTGATCCCCTTTGAGTTCGTGTGGTTGCTCCTCCCCAAAGACAATGCCCTGGACCGCAATAATGATCCATGTCGTGAAGATTGAGACATGCCTATTCATGGTGACGTTTCCCACGGGTAATGTTCAGCAGAACCTCTGTGCATCCACTGTGATCCAGTGCTGATATGAGATCATTCTGGCAGCGGTGGCTTTCCAGCTGATTTTTGTGTTCGCCGAGAAATCGGATACTTCGGCTGCCATGTTGGATGACTGTTTGTAAGCCACGCATCAAGGCGACCAGCCAACGCATACAAAATCTTTTTGTTTTTTGTTGAAAGGTTTTTCTTTTCACCGACATCGTCACGAATCGAGAATAACGACCACACGTCATCCTCATAGTCATACCAGGCTTTATATCGCTTTCCATCAACCTCATCGATGATCCATGCGCCTGGCTGAGCACGACGATCGAGATAGCCTGGAAAGAGATAGCAGATCGGGCCACGATCTTCATGCGTACCAGGAGCGAGCAATTCATCTGCAAAGGACTCTCCGTCAAGCGGATGTGTATCGGATGATGGCTTCCATGAATTGCCAGCCAGTGCCAGGCAGGTGGGATAGTAGTCGACTGCATGCACCATTCGATCACTTACAGTATCTGCAGGAATATGACCCTTCCAGTACGCAACAAGTGGGACACGGATACCCCCTTCAGCAAACATGCCCTTCTCACCTGACAATGGAACATTCGTGGCATGGGTTCCACCGTTATCAGAGGTGAAAAAGACAACTGTCTTCTCAAGCACTGAGTCTGATGTGCGGCCATCTCCATTTGGATCCTCCAGACGAGTAATCAGACGGCCCAGAATTTCATCGACTCCACAAATAAAGCCAAGGTACTCTGCCTTCCGTTGGCCATCTGCCCGTGATTGTGCCTGCTGTTTGAGATCCGGACGTGCCTTGACGGGACCATGAACAGCGTAGGTATGCACCTGCATGTAAAATGGCGCATCGGCTGCCGTAAGCCTGCTGACTGTTTCTTCCACTGCATCACCGACAGCATCACAAATATGTTTTGGCGTCCCAAGCAATGACGTCGGCAGGGAACGTCGAGAAAGATAGGCACTGTCGTACGGCTCACCCCAGCGATCAAAGTCACCCCGACCAACACCTTTGAATGTCCATTGGTCGTCCTTGCGTGATGCGAAACAGGTAGGTTGATGCCCCTGCTGAAAGCCACCAATGTTAATGTCAAAACCAACATTCTCAGGTAGTGTTTCAGGTCCGCTGTGCCCGCCGACATGATATTTTCCAATGTGGGCTGTAGCATATCCATTCTTTTTGAGTGCTTCGGCGATCGTGATTGCTTCTACCGCAACATCTTCATGTTGGGGTGGCCCATCAAATTGTGCATCCTGCTTTGAGACTCCACCGCGGCCAAACCGGTTCAGGCTTTGAACCACGTACACATCATTATGAACCCTCGGTGCATACTGGCCACTGAGCATTGCCGCTCGTGTGGGTGCACAATTCGGCTGTGCATAGGCAAACGGAAAACTCAGTCCCTGCGATGCAAGGCGAGCCAGATTCGGTGTCTGATAGACGGCAGGTGCCGTTCCCAATGTTGGCTTGTCGACACCAACATGGTTCCAACCAAGGTCATCAGCCATGACGATAACAATATTTGGCTGTTCTGTGGACGAAGCAGCTCGTAATGGGCTCACTAAAGCGACCAGCACGGCAGATAAAATGCTCCACTTCACGTAGTGAAAATCGCGATGACTTCGGATCATAGGAATACCATTTTCCTTTCAGGAAGACTCAAACAGGAGAAAATGCACTGTACAACAGAATCAAATGTGAATCATCTCCCAAATGCGCGGCAGTCATTCCCTTTGCGAGAAACACCACTAAACTAGTCTTTTTCCTACCACCGCCCCCACCACATTCTTTATGACTCGCATACTTATTACCACAACCTCGTTTCAGGACACCCCAGGCGACCACCATCAGGCACTTGCTGACACCGGCTGGGAAATAGTAACTGCCCGCGGCCCACTGTCAGAAGCAGACACGCTTGATGCCGTTGGTGAGATTGACGGCTATATCTGTGGAGATGATCTCATCACAAAGGCCGTTCTTGAAAAAGCTCTCCCGAGACTCAAAGTCCTCAGCAAATATGGCATCGGTGTCGACAAGATTGATGTCGAGGCATGTACTGCCTTGGGCATACCATTATTGTTTACACCTGGCGTCAATCACACCACAGTTGCAGAACATACATTTCTTCTGCTCCTTGCAATTGAGAAGCATCTCCTACTGCATACGGACTCGACTCGCACTGGTGGCTGGAAACGAAAAACCGGACGTGAGCTTCTTGGCAAGACAATTGGCATCGTCGGCATGGGGCGAATTGGGAAGGAAGTCGCAAAACGCGCTCGAGCATTCGGCATGCATCCAATTGGATTCGATGTGTATTGGGACGAAGCTTTTGCATCTGAGAATGGAGTTGAGCGTGCCGAACAGCTTGAATCCCTTTTTTCACAGGTGGACTATTTGTCGCTTCATACAAATCTCACCCCAGACACCCGAGACATGATTCGACATGAAACCATTGCGCTCATGAAGCCAGACGTTGTGATCCTTAATTGCGCCCGTGGTGAGATTGTCCACACGTCAGACATGGCCGCTGCTCTTTCAGACGGTCGTGTGCGTGCCTATGGCACTGACGTACTTGACCACGAGCCACCACCAGCTGATCACCCACTGACGCGTCTTCCCAATTGCATTGTCACACCACACATCGGTTCTCGCACGCTTGAGAGCGTGCAGCGCCAGGCGATGGCTGCCGTCACGAATCTTGTTCGGTCCATGCATGGTGAACAACCACTTGCCCAGGTCAATCCCGATGTCCCTATTCAGAAAGTGGTCTGACTATTGGCATCCCCTGTAACACATCCACACGTATTTCTTGCAGAAACCAAAGGTTCCGATGTCTGAAACTTTCCATGTTGTTCCAATTGCATCTCATGAATCCATAGTGCGTGCCGCATATACGGCCAGAGGGTTTTCTGCATCGGAAGCTCACCATGCTGCGACATTAGCAACAAGTGCTACACGTCACGGCATTCGCACACATAACGCCATCAAGGCAGTCCACCTTGATGACTTGTTTGGCTCAAAGGTGGGCGGCTGCGTGCCCAACGCAGACATACGAAAGATCCCTACTCGTTTTGATGCAGCAGAGGTGTGGGACGCTGGTAAAAAGCTTGGACAGGCCGTTGCATGGGAAGCCATCGACCGGTGTATCGAACTGGCCGATCAGCACGGTACGGGAACCGTTTCAGTCGACAATGCGTTCCATTATCTCTGGGGCGGTGGCTACGTCATGGAAGCGGCGAGACGAGGCTATATCGCCTACACAAACTGCACGGCATCTCTTGCGGAGGTTGTGCCTTTCGGTGGAGTGTTTCCAACGCTTGGCACGAATCCGCATTCATGGGGATTCCCAACAACAGATGCAGTGGGCTTTCCAATTGTGATTGACTGGGCGACATCGGTGATTGCCATGGGACGCGTACAACAGTTCCAGCGGGAGGGAAAGCCGCTTCCTCCCGGCGCAGCAGTCGACAAGTCTGGACAACCAACGACCGATCCGAATGAAGCCGTTTCATTGGTGCCTTTTGGTGCCCACAAGGGATATGGTCTTGCCCTAATAAACGAAATCTTTGCAGCACTGATTGGCGGATCACTGCCTACGATTCGGAGCCGATCACCGGTTTCTGGAGAAAAACAGTCCTGTGGGTTCTTTTTTCAGGTGATTCACCCAGATTCGATTTCCGCAGGATCATTCGTTCAGGGAAGGTCTCAGGCAGAGAATATGAAAGCTGTGGTAGAGGATATTCTCGGGCATGGAAATGACCAATGCCTCTTGCCTGGCCAGCTTGAGGCAGACTTCGCGTCTCGCACAGATGCTGCAGGGGGTTTGCTTTTCTCTTCTGCGGAAGTCAAGGCATTGAATGACATTGCCTCAGAAGCAGGAGAACCACTCCTCGATCTCGATAGCCTGCCAACTGCATAGCCTCATCGACACTTCCACGATATCCTCTTCCGTATTCACCTCCTGTTCTTGAAAGGACGTCTGATGCCTTTGCCAATCAAGTCACATGATTCCTGTCTGTTTGATGCAGTCTCCTTGGGTGAGATCATGCTGCGTCTTGATCCTGGTGAAGGCCGGATTCGAACCGCTCGTCATTTCCAGGCATGGGAAGGCGGCGGGGAATACAACGTCACACGAGGACTTCGCAAATGCTTTGGACTCAAGACCGCCGTTGTATCGTCATTTGTGGACAATGAAATTGGTCATCTGATTGAAGATTGCATTCTGCAGGGTGGCGTCTGCACAGATTATCTCGTGTGGCGAGATGACGATGGCATGGGCCGCACGGTCCGAAATGGACTGAACTTTACAGAACGCGGATACGGCATCCGCGGTGCCGTAGGAAATCCAGACCGTGGAAACACGGCAGCCAGTCAACTGAAGCCTGGCGACATTAACTGGGAAAAGCTTTTTGGCGAGGATGGCGTACGATGGTTTCACACTGGTGGCATTTTTGCAGCACTGTCTGAAACAACAGCTGCACTGACCATCGAAGCGGTCTCCGCTGCCAAGAAGCATGGAACGATTGTGTCCTATGATCTCAACTATCGACCAAGTCTCTGGAAGAGTATTGGCGGACTCGACAAGGCTCGAGAGGTGAATCGTGAGATTGCCAAACATGTTGATGTCATGATCGGAAATGAGGAAGATTTCACAGCATCGCTTGGGTTCGAGGTTGAGGGCGTCGATGAATCGATTAGTGAAATCGAATCAGGTGCCTTCAAACAGATGATTGAGCAGGCCGTGGCAGCATTTCCAAATTTTCAGGTAGCTGCGACAACGCTTCGGCGGGTCATCACAGCAACGAAGAATGACTGGTCGGCCATTTTGTGGCATGACGGCACATTCTTTGACAGCCGGAAATATAGCGAACTTGAAATTCTTGACCGTGTTGGCGGTGGCGATAGTTTTGCAAGCGGACTGGCATTTGGTTTTCTTGAATTCAATGATCCGCAGCAGGCGGTTGAGTATGGTGCTGCACACGGTGCCCTTGCTTCCACAACACCCGGTGATACCTCGATGGCCACGCGCAAGGAAGTGGAAAAAGTAATGCGAGGCGGTGGTGCACGTGTGGTTCGTTAGCGTGTCTCTCTGAGAATGCTGGGCATACTCCTACCCGGTGGAGACCAGAGCCTTCTTGCACGTGCAAATCGTTCACCTGGGAAAATCAGTTCTCTGGCATGCCAGCGTCCAGGCCTCGCAGGACCTCGATCGTCTCCTCGACACACCGATATGCACCACCTCGAACATACCCCTGACGACATGCCCCACACAGGACGAGTAAGTCCTCAAAATCCTCATGGGATGCAAGACGGCGACGCGCCCGCTGGCCAAGGGTTCCCTCCCGATAGGCATGCCCGACGGACAACGACTCAAGAAACCACCGCGTACGCGGTGTAATCAATCCCTCAAGCGCGGTGAGGCCTGCCGTCAGCGGATCTTTTCGGTCAATCGCCAGACCAACATCGTGCACAAGCGCTGCCGTGAGCAATTCCTCATCAAAGCATCGCTCAGCCTCAACCCGTTCAAATGTTTGCAGCGTCTGCTCAAGAACATCCCCTTCAAGACCATTTGCTTTATGCAATCGCACATTTGACAATGGCCGCACAAGCTCAAGGATCCTGTCAAATCGATCGCCAATCAGGTGACTAAACCCGCCGCGAATCTCACGATGGCTCGGCAGCTCATGCTCGGGCACCCACCCACGAGTCAACTTCCGTGCTGCACGAAATCGTGAACGCTGAGAATCTAACCCCCTCGACACCAGACGGGATGCCTCCAGGGCAATGCGACGACGTAATTTTTCATCGTGTGAATCTGATTCACTCATCAGTTGGTGAGCTGATCGTTCGCCAGCGAATATTTCGAAAACTTGCCTCAGTGGCGTACGTCGCCACACCCACGGGGCATGAAGGAAGCATTTCGGCTCGGACATCAAAGGTATGACCATCCCGTTCCTGTTCAACCACTTTTTCGTCATCAATAAAACACACAATCGTTTTCGATGTGACCTGCACACGGATGGTGTACCACTGATCGGATTCAAAATCTCCAGCTGTCGTGGTGTCATTTTCAGCAGCATCATAGCCGTCCACACTGGAGAGCCCGACAATCGTTCCGCCCCAACCGCCAACAATAAGTGAACACACACCTTCACCAACCGGAAAGGTCAGGCCACAGAAAAAATCAAATCCATCATCACGCCGTGCATCAAGTTCGAGCTCGAAGTCTGTACGAGGAAAGTCTCCCGTCCACGTAATGCCACTCATATCCGAACCAATGGCGATGTCTAAGACCCCATCCTCAATGGTGACCTCCCCTTCACCACCGAATTCTGTGGGTTTCCATTTGCCAAGTGTTGTGCCATCAAACAGCGACTCCCATTGGGCACCATCCGAAGGGGCAGCATCCACGATCGAACTCCCCGCAAAAAAGCCGCAGCACACTGCAAGAAGAACATGGTGCACTATCCCACTGGTCATTTTGTGATTCATCGTGTGTCTCCTCATGACAAGACATCATGGTAACACAAGGAACCATAACACCTCTACTGCCGCGGCATGGTATGCGGACGAACCCTCTCACACGTGCACCGTGTGAAGCGAGTCGAGCCAAATCGAACACTTTCAACTGTGCTTCGAAGGAAC
>Ga0114925_10000994_pt1 | contig 13563 bp, 17 predicted proteins | sample SumtaG_2_FD_87287 | JGI IMG/M metagenome (GOLD analysis project Ga0114925, IMG submission 87287) | Deep subsurface microbial communities from Indian Ocean to uncover new lineages of life (NeLLi) - Sumatra_00607 metaG | ecosystem: Environmental > Aquatic > Marine > Oceanic > Sediment | place... | reverse complement strand
TCTCGTATAAGTACTTTTGAAAATTATGTTGGTAAATTGTATCTATTAACCAATGGAAGATTTGATAAAACTACATTCTTTGATGAACTTAATTTAACAGCAGGGAAGATCGGAAAGATTAATATTTCATTAACGAGTTATTCGGATATGAGATCTAAAATAGATGATAGTATTTCTAATGGTGTAAATTTTGCAAAAAGTTTATTATAGGAGACTTAAATGAATGAAATTTGGAAATACATTAAAGGATAATAACAATGAAACTTCCTCTTAGACCCTCTCTTCTAAAGATAAGACATACAAAAATAAAATATATAATTATTCACCATAGTATTTGTCAATATAATATCCCAGAAGCTAAAATTGACAATCCAAAATTTCAAATACCCTCATTAATTTCAAGTGTATTAGAAAAAAAACAACCTGATATTAATTATCACTTCGTTATTGAGAAAATAAAAGATGATTATCATATTATCACATATCGACCGTTTGTTTATATTTGTGAATTTGATGACATTGATAAAAATATAAATAATGATGCACTTCATATAGCCCTTCTTGGCTCATATAATTTCAAAATCCCAGAAGAAAGATTATATAATATACTTGCCTATCGTCTGTTAACCCCTCTTATATCCAATTTTAAAATAAGTCCAAATAAAATCTATTTTCACCGAGAAGTTTCTAATAACAAAGAAGAATCCTGTCCAGGAAATTTCGTTAACAAAGAAAAATTAATCTCAGTGATAAGACGATTTATTGTAAAATAGACATTACTTATATATATTAATTATTGAATGAATTCCAAATCTATTTTATTAATGAAAGGAGAATAGTTTGTGATTAAATTTGTGCAAATAGTTCCAAAAAAAGTTTGTAAAATTTTTCATAATGGAGAAGAAATAGCTGATTTAGAATTATCGACGCCTTCGTCAATATCAAATAAATTTAACTTAATAACCGATTTTGTTGAGGATATGAGTGAAAAACTTGGTAATGAATTTGAAAAATGGTTTGTAGATTTTTTTACAGAGTTACATCAAAATACATGTAATTATTGTAAAAGATTCGATCCAGATTCGAGGTGTGTACGAGCCAGTCGTGAAGCTCAAGAAGGTAACAAAAAGAAAAAATTTGACTTAAAATATATCAAGGGACAGTGTTATGAACTTCCAAAAAATGAAATGATTAGAAAACAATTAGTTACTAAAAATATTGAAAATATTAAAAAATATGTCGATCAGTATCTTGATCAATTGAATTTTGATTATTCAATATTTGTTAATAAGGATAAAATAAAAAAAACAAGTATAGTATTTAGTGCTGAAGAAATAAAAAAAATTATGAGACTATCCTCATATTTAAAAGTGTATTCAATAATTTCAAATTCTGAGAATCTAAAATTAGATATGAGAATACATAAAAAAATATTTAATCAATTGTTGGAAGGTATTGATAAAGAAATAATTGATAAAATATTTGAAATTATTAGGACAAAAACTTTCCGATATAAACAATCAGATAAGTTTATGTGGGAATACATAAAATTAATTCAATGTAAAGAAATTGACATATACATTGTTGAAATATTTAATTTTTTAATGAATAATATTATGGTTCTTTGTCAATTAGAAAAAAATCCAATAACCTATTTTGTTACAGTTGTGGATACAGCAATTATTTGGATTTTGAGATCCGTATACAAGGCATCAATTATTTATTCAGATGAAATAACATCTAATGAAATTCAAACTATTAGAATTAATAATTTAAAATCATATTCATACAACGATACATTAGGTCGGATTAAAATAGCGGCTTATGAATGGGTGTATAGAAAGTTAGAGGAAGTGGCAAAACATAAATGGGGAATCGATTATAATAATGTAATAACTGATTTTCACAATCGAATGAAAATTGTTCGACAAGAATCTCCATTAATAAATTCTTTTGTTTATCCACTTTTGTCAAATTTGACTGGTGTTCCATACAAATATTTTCAAACATTAGATAATGAACAGGCACTTGTATTATCATCATATTTAAGAAGTCTATTATCAAGAGCATTTGATAAAGATCATCAATATTTATTTAGGTTATTAGATTGTTATCCTGATCCAGATACACATGTTCCATCATCAACATCATATATAGTAAAACAAATTGGAGAATATGTGAATCTATATGATACTATTAGAGATTTCATGGGATTTGATACATGTGGTTCTCAACATGATATATACGGACATATGATTGGAAGATTGATAAGAATTAAATTTAGAGATTTATTCACTGGTGACATTGTGATGAATTTAAAATCTGATGAATTAGAAAGAGATATTATATTATTTTATACATATTATTTTGCTGGTGTGTATAACGAAAGTTTCTTCAAACAAATAAGAAATGATTTATCAAAATTATTTTAATGGAAGGAATTTAAATTATGTATGTAGTAACATTAATTAGTGAAGAAAAGGAATTTAATGATACCAAAAGAAGGTATTATTGTAATTGTAAAAATATAAATGATGCACATGAAATAAAAAATATGTTCAAAATGTATGTATATTTTGAGTGTAGACATTTTTATAAAATAAAAATTCGTAAATCACCGTATGATGAATCAGAAGGTTTATATAATAAATTAATTAGTGATAGTTCAATTGAATATCTGAAGCGTAATTTATTTGTTTCAATGAAATCAATGCTTTCGAATACTGTGATTGAGGATTCAATTGATATATGATTTAAGATTTTCAGAAAAACCAAATATAAATTCTGAAAAACTGAAAATGTTATTTTAGAGAATAAAGGAGAACCTAAAATGTGGTATGTTACAGCAATTACAGTATTTGGTAAACAGAAATGTGGGTGTTATCGAGAATTTAGTAATAAGGATAACAAACCTCAATATTTGAAGGATTTATTAATTATGTATAATGGCTTCAATTATGGAGAATATTTGAAAGTCAAGATTAGAAATACATTATATACAAATTCAGATGGGTTTTATCACAGAAGAATGTCGGATGATGAGATTAATTATATAATTATTGATCTGAGATATCGTTTGAAAATAAAAATATAATTGCTGATAGAATGGGAACAAAATTATAAAGGAACCCTGTAGATAAATTTTAGATTACGGAGATAAATTATTGCCATATCCACAACACCCTCAAGAGATTATTGTAAAGAATACATTTTATCCTATAGGGTTGACTGAAATTGATATATATAACCATTATATGTATTTCAAAAATTCAATTTTAGAACAATCCCGAAATCGAGACATAATGACCTTTATAAAAGTGGATAATATACTTGTCAAAAGAAAAGGAAAAACCACTAAATTCATAAGATTAAACAATAATAATTATGATACTGTTATAACTGGTCGTACATTATCAATCCATGCGACTATGAAGAGAGTAGAAAATATATGTGTTGTTGACATTGACACTGATGATTTTAATAAAGCTAAAGAATCAACTATGGACTGTTATGATGTTCTTAAAAGATTTCCTATATTCACAGACATACAAATTCGATTTACTGGGAAATCTTCATTCCACATATTCTGCACATTATCAAAAAAGATGAATATTAATTCAATTAGACTATTATTATTAAAAATTTTTAAAAGTTCAAGTATTGCAAATAAATATTCTATTAGTAAAAATAGAACTGGTAATATTCCAAATATTGATTTATTTAGAAATTCATATCGAGGTGGATTTATAATGTTGAACTCATTATCTATACTTGGACTTAGATGTATGAAAATAAAATATAATGAATTAAATAATTTTACGAAAGAAAGGGCCGTAATCAAATAATATGAAACAGAAAAAATGTTATGTTACAATCTATAAAGAAAGTCGTGATGATAAAGATAAAGTATGGTGGCAAGAATTTACAAATAAACAAAAAGCCCACGAATATGCAATGTTATGTCGAACTTATTTAGAAAATTTTGAATTTAAAGTTAAAGTTATTAATGATTTGAATAAACCATACAAGAATCGTGTATTAAAGAGACTTAGAGAAAGTTATATAACTGATGCTATAAAATCATTATATTCTAAAGGATATATTAAAGGATTAAGGAGGTAGAATATAGAATGTACACTTTTATATTGTTAAATACCATCCCATGTTATTATAGGTTATTTGAACACAAAGAAACTGCCGAAAATTTTGGTTTTGCATTACAACGTTTAGGTGAAACTCAAAAAGAAAAATATAGATATAAGATTTTTAAAAAGGCACCAAAGTTTATTGAAAATAAAAGAGTTAATGGATATGAATTAGTTGAAATGGATAATAGTTTATATCGAAATATTATAGAGGAATTGAGAAATGCTAACTTCGAAAGATTTTGAGGATTTAGATATTGTTGTATTGATGCCATTTGGATCTGTATTGTATGGAACAGATGTTAGTATTGGTGACTTGAACGAAGAAGAGAAGAAAGAACCAGAAAAATATTTATCTGATAAAGATTTCAAGGGAATATATATTCCATCTAAATATGATACATTTAGAGGTAAAATTAAAAAATCTATTTTATTTAATTCTAAAAAAAATTATGACGATAAAAATACTTCTGCTGATGTTGACTGTGAGTTGTATTCAATTCAATATTTTTTTGAATTGGCAATAAAAGGTGACACGGCAGCTATAGATATGTTGCACTGCCCTAATGAATTATTAATTAAAACTTCAGATTATTGGAGAGAAATAATTTCAATAAGAGATAGATTTTATACAAAAAGTTTAGGAACATTCGTTGATTACGCTCGTGGACAGGCTGCAAAATATGGAATAAAAGGAAGTCGATTATCAGATGCGAAGAACGTACTGGATTTTCTAAAAAGAAATATAAGTATAGGTGTGGATCTTAGATTACGAGATGTCTGGAGTTCATTACCAAAAGGTAGACATATTATTAAACATCCCATAGATAAAACTGGACTTAGGATGTACGAAGTATGTAATCGAAAACTACAAGAGACATCAAAATTAGAATATTGTAGAAACATAATTCAACAATTTTATGATGAATATGGTAAACGGGCTAAACTTGCGTCTGAGAATAAAGGAATAGATTGGAAGGCTATTTCTCATGCACTTAGGGCCGGTCTTCAACTTGAAGAATTATTGACTGATGGGGTTATAACTTTTCCATTAAAAGACGCCAAATTTTTAAAGAAGGTTAAATTGGGAAAGTATGCATATTTTTGTGTTGCGACTTATTTAGATTATATGGTTGATAAATTAGAAGATATGAACAGAAATAGTTCTTTTCCGGAAAAAGTCGATTCAGAATACGTAAATAAAATATTGGTACATATAATAGATTTTCATTTAAATGAATGGCCAGGATTGTACTATCCTATAAAATGAAAGTAGAATTTTTTAAGGAGTATAAATATTATTATGTGTGAATTTAATAAAGAAGATGTTTTGGCTTTAGCCAGAGCAATAATGGAAGACAATATAGAATATATTGAAAATATGAACTGTCTTGGTCCTGTAAAAGAATATTTTTGTGATTACTGTGGTAGTGATGGTTTTAAAAAAGAAGATATTAAACATAAAGTGAATTGTCTTGTTTTAATCGCACAAGATATTTTGACAGGTACTAATATCTAATCGTGGAGGTATTGTATAAAATGTGTGAGTTCAATAAAGAAGACGTTTTAATTTTAGCAAAAACAATTCTTGATTGTCCAATAGATTATATCGAAAATATACATATTATTGGTAATGTACCAGAATATTTTTGTCAATACTGTGAAGCCGAAGATTATACAAGAGAAAACTTTAAACACAAATTAAATTGTCCTGTTTTAGTCGCTCAGGATATTTTAACAGGATATGAATAGGAGAATATTATGTGTGAATTCAATAAAGAACAAGAATTAGAAAAACTTAAATGTGATAAGGAAAAACTTGATTTAGACATTAAAAAACTCGAAATAGAAGTGAACAATTCAAAAATAAGACTGGCACTACCTGATGATATTGAAGTAGGTGAGAGGGTATTTATTTTATCAAAAAATGGAAAATTATTGAAAGTAAAAGTTAAAAAAATTCTTGTTCCTGCATGGGGGACTTTTGAAGGATCTGATGGTTTAGACCATAGTTTAGAATATTGTTTTGTGAAGAAGACATGAAAGATTTAGAGACAAAATATGACAACAAAGAAATGAAGAAAGAACTGATTGTCCAGTTCTAATCGCGCAGAATATTTTAACAGGATATGAATAGGAGAATATTTAATGAGGGAATTAAATAAAAAGAATGTTATAATTTTATCCAAATCTATGATTAATCATTCGTTGGAACATAGATCTTATTTATATCCTTTTGGTTGTTTAGAAGAAGAATGGTATGTTTGTATATATTGTGAAGAAAATGGATATAAAAAGGAAGATGTGAAACACAAATTAGATTGCCCTGTTTTAATTGCTAAAGATATTTTAAAACATTGTGAAGATTGAATAGTGGAGGTTTAATTTATGTTAATAGAATTTTTTAATTTAGAAAACACAAAAGTAATATTTTGGTTTTTAGAGAGTTGTAAAGGTATAGAACAAAAACATAAATGGCATCCGGAAGGTGATGTATTTGTACACTCACTTCAAGTTGGATCATTAGCATTTAGAGAAACACATGATATTGATTTAATATTTGCTGCATATCTTCATGATATTGGAAAAATGATATGTTCTAATGGACATTCAGAAATAGGATGTGAATTGTTATCTTCTTATGTTAGTGTTAAAACCTTATTCTTAATTGAACATCATATGAGAATAAGAACATATCTTGATGGAGAGATGAAAAAACTTTCGAAATGTCAGTTCCTTGTAACACACCCATGGTTTCCAGAATTAATTCAATTAAATAGATGGGATAAAATGGGAAGAAATCCTAATAAGAAAGTTTCATATGATAAGATCAAAATAATTGAAAAATTAAATAATTGTATTGATAAACACTTTTGTCTTCCAGAACATCTGAATGATTATGAAGGATGTTATGGTTTGGAGGAAAATGAAGGCAAAGAGAGGATATAAAAGAGATAAATATATTTGGGATATTAAAAATTGGTACAAACGTTATTTTTCAAAAAGAACATGTCGTAAAATTAAAAGATTAAATAAAACCAATAAATGGAGGAATAGCGAAATGAGTATGAATCTATGTTTTGATGTTAAGGGTAGTTCAGCCGTGGTTGATTTTCCATTTCAGACACCAACAGATTTAACTTACAAAGTATTAGAAGCCAAAAGTAATGAAGAAAGAATCGAAATTATTGAAAAACAGTTAGTGGAGTGGGAATGGGAGGATGAAGAAATAAATAGAATTATGGACCAAATAAAGGCTCTTTTTTCGTGTGATACATTAGAAATATCTTTGATATAATTTAAAGGGAGAATTACCAAAATGGAAGTAAGATTTAAGATTGATGATGAATTCATGAAAAATCTTAAAATAGAATTACAGATTGATAGTTCTCTATATGTGATAAGAGAAGCCTTATCTTTATTAAGTTGGGTTATCAATGAGAAAAAGGCTAAAAGGTCAGTTATATTATCCTCCAAAGATGATGGATCTGATGTTCGACGTTTATTTATGTCATCTTTAAATAGTTAAAATTATAGACTCATCGGCTATCTTTTTAGTATGAGAGCCGAAGGAGATGAATATACCATCTGAGTGCATTCGAAGTGAGTTAAGCACTAAGTGGTGTTTTGATTAAGGTTTTTTCCTGTTTGTACCGGCATAGCGAATCAAACAGGAATTTATTTTTTAAAGTTTCCTACAATTATTGTTATAGAATAATAAATAAGGAGTTAATTAATGTCAAGTAAAAAAGACAATTTAACGGAAGAAATTCAATTGGTGGAAGAACTCGTAAGAAAAGCATATTCCTTAATTTCACCAATACCGTATGAATATGATTTAAAATGGTTAATGAAACAAGATGAAAGAAATGCTTTGTTTGAGAAGAATCCTAAATGTTTTCTAAGATTAAGACGAATGGGTAGTTCCGGTTTGTATGATATTCCTTTTTTCCCAATTTGCAATAGATCTGGAATTATCGATCCACAAATGATCGCCTTATCTTTGAAAATGGTTGATAAACTGGCCGGTAATGACCGCATTGACCAAGATGCCTTAATTATAACTGCAACCAAATTAAGAGCGCTACAAAAGAAATTTTCAAAAGAAATACCAAAACCAGTTGAAGCGGCGACTCGGAAAGCTCAAGTTACAAAATTTATAAATAATGTGGCCAAAAAATTTAGAACTAAAAAATAATTATTTTTTTTTGTGGAGATTGAATAAATGCTGAAATTTTTAGATATGGAAAAATTTTCCAAAAATCTAATACCAGTGACAACACCAGATTTATTTTCAAGATCAAATGAATTTAATCCTGATGGTTTATATTCCGAAAGAATTTTTGGGAATTTGGAATCTCATGAAAGAAGACAAACATATTCTTATATAGATTTATACGCCAAAATTATACATCCAGCAGCTCTTAAAATTATTCTCCAGTTAAACCGAAAAATTGAATTATTTTTATCAGCATCGGAAACATTTAACCTTGATTCTAAAGGCAATTTAGTACTGGATCCAGATGGGTTTACGGGTTTGACTAAATTCATAGAAATTTTTCCTGATATAAAATTTCGCGGTGAAACTGAAACTAGAGAAAAATTTATTGATCTACTTTTGAATTCATATAAGAATAATACTCTATTTATTGAATATGTACCTGTTATTCCTCCAGATTTTAGACCGGCACAACAAGATGAAGATGGAAACTGGATTGTTGACAAAATAAATGATATATATCAATCTATTCTTAGAAAAGCAATTCAGGTTAGAAGTTCAGGTAGGTCAGGTGTTTTATTTGATTTGTTAAGTTATGGACTCCAATTGGCCGTTGTTGAACATGATAAATACATCAGATCTAAAATTGAAAAGAAAAATGGATTGATTAGAAATCAAATGCTTGGAAAAAGAATTGATTTTTCAGGAAGGGCTGTTATCACACCAGGACCAAGTTTAAAAATCAATGAGGTTGGTATTCCATTTAGAATTGCAGTTAATCTTTTTGAACCGTTTTTAATACACCGATTATTATATTCTGGAAAAATTGATAAAGAGGAATTATCTAAAGAGATTGAAAAATATATAAAATCAGAATTATCTGTTGATAGTATCAGACGAATTGTGAAATCTATAAAAGCTGGTGATAAATTGCCACCAAAACTATACAAAATATTTTGGGATAATATTGAAGTCGTAATGAAAGATAGAATTGTAATCTGTAAACGAGATCCTGTTCTTCATGCCGAATCTGTACGTGGATTTAATCCAGTATTAGTTGATGGAGACACTATTCAAATATGTACATTACAGGTTGGAGGTTTTAATGCCGATTTTGATGGAGATCAAATGGCCATATATACACCATTGACAGATGAAGCTCAGGAAGAGGTTAAAAATCGTATGATGCAGTTACATTCTTCTGAAACATCTGATTCACTTGTTTTTTCATTAAATAAAGAAATGTATGTTGGTTTATATATTATGACAAAAAATAAATCACATTCAATATCTCCAGTCGCTGTTACACAAAAAGATTTAGATACTGCCACAGATCCATATATTCCTGTTAAATACAAACAATTAACCACTACAATGGGCAAGGCCATATTCAATAGTGTGTTACCTAATGACTTTCCATTTGTGAGTGATGTTGTAGATAAAAAAGTTGTTAATGGAATCATATTGAAACTTGTTGACAAATATGATCAAAGTACAGTGATTGAATCTGTATCAAAGATAAGTCATATTGGATTTAAATTCGCAACAATTATGGCACCAAATATATCATTAGATAATGTTGAGGTTCCAGATAAAATATATGAATTAAAAGATAGATTGGAGACAGCCGATACTGAAACAGCATCAGATATAATTAATGAAATGGCTGTTATAATAGAAAATAATTTAGAGGGAACTGGTTTATATGATCTAATTGTTTCAGGCGCAGGAAAAGGATGGACACAACCAATCCAAATTTTTGGGGCCAAGGGTACGGTAACAGATACAAAAGGAAATATCTTAGATCCTGTAAAAAGTTCATTTGCTGAAGGATTAACAACTACAGAATTTTTTAGAGTTAGTCCTGGTGCAAGAAAGGGACTGGCTGATCGTGTCTTAAACACTGCAACCACTGGTTATCTTTCGAGGAAACTTTCTTATGTTTTAAATCCAGTTGAAGCCGATTTATATTTAAAAGATTGTGGTACAAAAAGAACAGTTAAATTGAAATTAACTAACGATTTAATAAAAAGACTTATCGGTAGATACGTTACTGTGAACAATAAAATTGAAAAATTCAATTCTGATGATTTTAAGATTGGTGATATTATTAATTTAAGATCACCTGTATATTGTATATCACCTAAAATATGTCATACGTGTTATGGAGATTTGCTTAAGAGACATAGATCACCATATATTGGAATTTTGAGTTCACAGATTATAGGTGAGAAGTCAACACAGAATATAATGCGTTCTTTTCATACAGGTGGAGTTATTGAGGTTAAGAAAAAAGATATAATAAAAGATATATTATCAAATATTTTATTATAGAAAAATTAATTTAAATAATTCAATTGTGAACATTACAAATTTAGGGTGATTAAAATGAAAATAAATGATTATTTATATCAATCAGAAAGTTTATTAAATACGCGTAGAGATTGTGTATTAACTATTGATTTAATTGATTATGAAATTAATGATAATTTATTAATTAATGAAGAAGAAAATACAATATGGGCCAAAAGTTTAATATCTAAAATAGAATTTGAAGATATTGAATTTGATATTATTTTAGATTATTCTGTAATAATTCATTCAGAAAATATGAAAAAATATGGAAAAGATTATATTAAGTTAACATATTCAAAAAATACTACCATATTAGAGGTTAGTCTTGAAATTGAGGATATTAAAAAACGAGTTGGTTATGTAGAACGATTATTAAGTGGAAAAGAAATTTTTAAAGATATTGATCATCTGTTAATGAAATTATATAATGAATTTAAGGGTTCTGTAATGGATTTGATTCATCTTGAGACTTTGGTTAGTAATATTGTTAGGGATAAAGATAATTTATCAAAACCTGCTAGATTGAATAAACAATATAATCCCACATTAATCAATATGAAGGAAATTGTATTTCGTGGTGGTGGATTTATTCAATCACTGGCATTTGAAAATATTGGAAAATCTATTAATACAGGATTGATAAGCGATGTATATGATGACCCATCAATATTAGAAAAAGTTTTAACAGGAACAATAGTAGAGGAAAAGAAAAAATAATGATTAGATTTAATAACATGAGACTATATCAACAAACAGATGGAATAATTTATCCAATAAATCCAGCAAATCCTTTCGTTATTGTTTATTTCCCTGAGAATAGTAGTCTAATAGATGATTACCCTATATTAAATATTAGAAAGGCTGATATTAGAATAGTTGTGACGCCTCTAACAAAATTACCAAGAACTACATTGACAAATGATCGTGTTAAAATCTTTAAACAACAAGGACTATATTCTATTTCTAACCGGATTAAGGTTCCGCGCGGTCGTAGTTTTATATTTGATATGTCACAATATCTTCATAGAATTGATTATATGTATAAACCTGTAAATTATAGACAAAGATCTGGTATATTAATTAAAAGTTCATTGAATTCATTATTAAGATCATATCCACCTAATTATCAGAAAGTCTTAATGTATTCAGTTAATATAACTAAAGATTTAAATTCTTTTGTTAACAGAAAATCATTTCCTATCCTTCAAATGTTAAAAGAAGAAACTTTTCCATTTGATCACATTGTTTTTGTGTTGATTGATGAAAATAAATCATATCACAGACTTTTAATGATGGATAAAAAATATAAATTAAATAAAATTGTTACAGTTCTTAAAGGAATATCAACTGTAGATATCGAGAAAGAACAGGAAGATGAAATTGAAAAAGCGACTGATCATGTTGTAAATAAAGTAATAAATCAAAAATTAGTTAAGTCGAAAAATAAAGAACAGATTAGAACTGCGGTTAAATCATATTTAAATCAAAGTCCAGATAAATTAGAAAAAGTTTTATCAAAAGATGTTACAGACAAAGACGTTGTTGACATTGCAACTACATCAATATTACAACAAACATCAGGAAACATTTCAAGAGCTAATAATATTGTTAATAAAATTCCAAAAGATAAGAAAGAAATGGCTCTAAAAGTTGTTGACAAAAATTTTACGGATGAAATTATACCAACCGAAAAAACTACAACAACATCTGAGAATATTACCATCAGATCAATGGATGTTCCAAAAATGGTTGATAATAAATCACCGGAACATTTATTTAAGAAGAGAGCTATAGATTTTCAAATAAATCTTAAAAAAGATATGTGGAATTCATTCAGTATATTACAAAATAAAGAAGTACCTCTAAAAATTGAGGCATTAAATATAGTTGATAAGAAATCGAGGGCTGGTGAACTTGATAAATCTGATGAAAGTCTTGTAAAGGTTATTTTAAAAGATGAGTTTGGAAATACACACAACATTGTAATTGAAATTCCAAAAATTGATCCTGTGTCTGGTACATTCAGAATTAATGGTCAAAGGAAATGTTTGATTAATCAAATTATATTGTGTCCAATAACTTTCCCAAAACCATATGATTCCAAATTTGAATCTTCATATTCATCATTTCATATATGGAGTAAAAAGACAAGAAAAACAAATTATATGGAGATCTATATCGCATCATATAAATTACCATTTTTGATTTTATTGGCCTACAGTTTTGGATTTGATAAAATATTAAAAGAATATGGATTGACTTATGAAATCATAAAAAAGAAACCACCTAAAGGGTATAGTGTTAGAATTGCACCAAATCAGTATATTGTTTTTGGAAATGTGGATACAGATTTAAAAAAAGAAATTGTTAATTCATTTATACGAACAAAGATTGATAGTTACAAAATCAATAAGGAATTCGGAACAAGTGAATATTTTAATGATTTAATAATTAGAATTACGGGAAAGATTAATTCGACTTATAAAATTAGAACTAATCTTGAAAATATTGTGGACCCTGTGGCTAAACAGGTTTTAATGAATCAAGATCTACCAATTGATCTTGATCGAATAATGAAATATATGTCACAAAAAGTTGTGACTGGTTTCATACAAGCAAGAAATGATCTATCAAATCAACGAATAAGAAATTCAGAAGTTCTCGTTCATTTAGCACAAAAACAGATTTTAGCGGCATATACAAATTTTAAAGAACAAGTCTTGGCTGGAAATGAAAATGCTAAATTTCAAATTGTTTCAACCAAAGTTCTGTCAGATTTTATTAATTCAGAAATTGTAGTTAATATGGAATATGGTAATCCATTAGAAGAAATGGCTACCCTTT
>Ga0114925_10000993_pt1 | contig 13565 bp, 11 predicted proteins | sample SumtaG_2_FD_87287 | JGI IMG/M metagenome (GOLD analysis project Ga0114925, IMG submission 87287) | Deep subsurface microbial communities from Indian Ocean to uncover new lineages of life (NeLLi) - Sumatra_00607 metaG | ecosystem: Environmental > Aquatic > Marine > Oceanic > Sediment | place... | reverse complement strand
TAATATTTTGTCCACGGCCTGAATCTGTGCCATACGGAAGAAAGTATTGGTCTTTAATGTGTTTTTCTCTGCTAATAAGGAGAACCACCACGTACTGGCCCGTTCATCCGGCAACAAGAACCATTCTTTTAAACTTCTGCCGGCTATTTGATAGTTACCAAGCTCATAAGACCAATTAGCTATTTTGGCTCTAATCCTATCCACCTGATTGTCGATAAGCAGAGCTGAATTTACAAACTCAACTTTTACGCTGTTATTGAGGTCAAGCTCTTCTTTGATTTTCTGTGATATATTCCACGCCGATGTAAGTGGAAACAGTTTTATGCAATTAATTTTATTCGACTTGACAATGCCGTTCAATTTTTTAACGTTCACGTCCTGATCAAAAATTAAAAGCACACTCAGTAAATTATGATTATTGGATTCAGCTCGTCCTTCAGGCATATTTCACGAAACGGTTGTTATGTAAGCTCAAGCTATGGCATGAGCGCTCTGCCAACCAGTAAGCAGTTTACGGCGAGCTTGTGAACACTGCAGGCAATTGTCCTGATTTGGAACGTGGGCTTCTCTGATACGTTTCATTTTGTTTCCAAGCCAAGCTTGCTGTATTGTAACTTCCGGAAAATGGCCCAGGCAGAACTCTTCAGTAACATCAAAGCTGCACGGCAGAATTTTGCCTTCGGAGGAAATCATTAGGCGCTGCCACAACCTTGAACAATTCCAGTTTTGTTGACTAACCTTGTGGGCAGAATCCAAAGGATTAGCCAACGCTATAACATCCGCCCAATGGCTCCAAAAATCGCAGAGCATCCTGATTGACTCTGAGTCCTCTCTGTCTATCTCTCCGACTATCCTGATTTTAGGCCCCGTTACAGATCGCATGGATTTCCTTTTCTTTATCGTTGCAAGCGCTTCAAAAGGAACATCTTCTTTCTCAACAGTATTAACAAATATGTTCAATACATCCAGACCCAGGTCCACTATGGAGTCAAGCACAGAAGTATCGACCCCTGCTAATTGGTCTAAAGGAACAGAGAGGATGGTTTCCACACTATTGGCCTGTTTAACAGCCCGTAAGACTTCCTGTAGATACGGGTAATTTATCGCACAACCCCTTACTCCAAGTTTGATAGCTGAAGGTTCCGGAATGCAACGGAATTCTTCTATGATTTTGTAAAAAAGTGACATATCCATAAGATTGGCCTGGGGATGAAGGTCAGAAAGGATATAATTCACCATCCCGCCGTTCTTATACTCCTCAATCGGATTATGCACAAGCTCTATATCAACATTCAGCGGATATGGCCCCACTATGTTATGCGTCGGATACTGACACCACCGTTTACGGTATATCTTGTATCGTTCATCACTATGTTCCTCAGTCCGGTTAAAAATTTCATACCACTCCAGGCTTACTTTTTCAGTATGAGTGGAACACTCCATTTTAATAACTTCATCCGGGACCGGACAAAGAGGAGGCTCGCCGCTCACAAAACGTGCCACTTCCTGCGCAGCTCCAAATTCCATTAAATAACGTGCTTCAGTGGAACAGGAGCCGCTGTGAGCGGTCAGAACAACGTTTTCCAATTCACATAATGGGCCGGAATATGGCTCTGTCTGAAAAACATCTATTGCTGCTCCTGCAATCGTACCTTTTTTCAAAGCTTTATAAAGAGCAGACTCCTCAACTATTACACCCCGTGCGGTGTTGATAAGATAGCTCTTATGCTTCATCATAGCAAACTGGGCTTGTCCTATTAAATTCCGTGTCAAAGGTGTTACAGGTACATGCAGGGATATGATGTCAGCCTTTTGATAAATTTCTTCTTTGCTGCAAAACTGGACACCATAACGGCTTGCAACTTCTTGATCCGGAGCAATGTCATTAGCAACAATGCGACAGGAAAATCCATGTAGCATTTTGGCCACACGTTTGCCGACCCGTCCAAAACCAATAAGGCCTATTGTTTTGCCAGCAATTTCTGAACCGATAATACGTCGCCAATGACCATCTTTTATCGCTGAATGTATTTGATGAATAGAGCGCATTACGTTTAACATATGAGCTACTGTCAACTCGGCAACAGCCTGCGATACGGCTTCGGGCGTATAGGTCAGCAATATGCCACGACGCTTAACCTCATCAAAGTCGATATTATCCAGACCAATTCCTACACGCGCAATGACTTTCAATTCAGATGCGCAGTCCAGAATATCCTTGTCTATTCTCTCTGTGCCGGCAATCAGTGCTTTTTTACCGGCGATATGAATTTTTAATTCGTCAGCGGTGATCTTGCGACCATAAGGGTTAAGTTCTATATCTATCTCAGGACAATTCAATATATCTAAAGGCTCTGAAGTTATCGCCCCAAACGGGTAAGTCGATACAAAAACTTTGAATTGGCCTGTTGTGTTATTTACTAAAGAATCCATCCGTAAAACTTCCTTCTTACTTTTTTACCAGTCCTGATATAGAGACGACCAGGAGTCATTTCTTTCTAATACAATCCCATAAAAACCCTCAAAATCAAGTTTTTTCCAAAGCGGTTTTGCAAATCGCCATACACTCCATTTTGGATACTGAAAATAAATTTTGTCTTCTACAACTTCCCACCCGGCATGTCTTGCAACCGATTTCCAGTCTTCCGGCGAAAGCTCAAGGATATGAGTATTCTCTGCATTGACCTTATCTTTGCGTCCGGCCCGGATGTGATGTAAGCCGACCCTGCTTTTTTTCAAATACGGAACACTGGCGATTAAGTATTTCGCATTGGTTTTTGATGATAGATCATACAAAAACTTACACGGATCTGTCATGTGTTCAAGAATCTCAAAACAGAGAAAAATATCCGCATCCACACCATGTTTATGTAAATCTTCAGCCCTTGCGTGTATGGCTTCAAATCCCTTGTTCTTTATCCTCTCAACCGCTTTAATGTCAAGATTAACACTAAGACATTTTAGGTCCTTGTCTTTTGAATAAAGCGCCGTAATATACTCCAGGTGTGTGCCTGAAGAGTCACCCACGTCTACTATAACCGCTTGTTCAAACTCGTTTATCACTCTATCAATCAGAGACATCTGAAATGCATGCATGTTCCTGACTTTGGTATTGAGAAATATCCCTTTAACCTTAAATGAGGAGTACTGATCACTTAAATCAGGAACTAACTCCTCAAGCCTCTTCACCAATCCATCAAGTTTCTGCTCCTTTACCGCTGATTTAAGTGATTCTGTTCTTAAAAATCCCAAGCATTTTATTAGACAATTCTTGAGAGCGCCATTCATCTGCGAATCTATCACTCCCCACCCGATATTGTAATAATTTCATTTGTTACAAAACTATTTTCCTCACTACCGAGATAATAAACCATATCGACAACATCTTTGGGAGTACCCATCTTTTTCAAAGGTATCATCGCAACCCGTTTTTTCATGTCTTTAGGGAATTTTTTATGAAATTCGGTATCGATTACACCCAGCCTTATTGTGTTTACAAGTATGTTATACTCGGCCCCTTCTCTTGCCAAGGTCTTTGTCACCCCCTCAAGAGCTAATTTCGCGCAACCATAGGGCACCGAATAACTCGAACCGCCGTACTTCGCGGCTATTGAACTGATATTTACTATTCTGCCAAATCGTTTTCTCTTCATACGAAGAAAGACATCAAAAGCGAGCAACAGAGGTGCAAAAGTATTTACCATGAAAACTCTTTCAACGGCAGGAACTGTTAATTTGGAGAAATGTTTTTTGGCTACGTATGACCCTGCATTATTAATAAGACTGTCTATATGAAAATTCTTTATTTTACAGATAAAATTCTGAATCTGTCTTTCAGACAAAAAATCGGCTTTTATAAGGTGACATTCAACGCCATTGTTTTCCACCATTTTCTTGAGTTCTGTCACTTTTTCCCGCGAAGTACAGTAGTGGCATACCATGTTCCAGCCTTTCCGTGCAAAACACAGCGCCACCTCCCTTCCTATATCACCTGTAGCACCTGTTATCAAAACTGTCTTTGATTTATGCCTATTAATAGAATCACTCCTTATTTGTGTCCCTATGATGCTTGAGCCAATATTCCACCTGGGGAATCTGCCATTCATAATCAACATCCAGGCCGCCCCATTGTTTGAGCGGAAAAATCTTTTGCCCCATCCACCTCTGGGGAAGAAGCCCACTTTCGTTATTCTCCAGACAACGCGGCCTGACAATAGAAGCCCCCATATCCGCAAACCATACATCACCCTGGGAATCTCTGTCGCAGTTAAGGTCTTTGGGATCCCCGAAAACCTCAAAAGCAACAAAAGGATGCAGCAGTCCGTCAGAACCTATTCTCCTGGCGCGCAAGGGACTCCACATATTATACATGGACACGGTAACAGCAGAGTCGAAATCCGGATTGTCTCTTAGTACTTGTATTCCCTCACTCAAAATCTTCGACGTAACAGTAGGGGCATTGCACATAAGAAGCACAAACATCTCTATCTCTTTTGCCTTGTTCCGCTCTTTCGCAACATTATGTGCATGAACATATACGTCTTCACCAAGAGCATCTTCCATGCAAAGGTGGGCAGGCCTCTTTATAATTTCGACATCATTGTCTTCGGCGAGCTCCATAAGCCTCTCATCATCCGTTGAAAGATATATCTTGTTAATCTCAGTACATTCTCTCGCCGCTTTCATCGGATAATACGCAAGTGGTTTGCCATGAACCATATGCAAATTCTTACCTGGAAATCCCTTACTTCCCTTCCTTCCCATCAAGAGTGCCACGATCATTGCTTTGCCTCTTTCTCCCTACATTTAAGTATTTCGCTGTCTCTTAAATAACACCCATCACAAGCAGGAACTTTATGTGCCAAACCTTCTTTGTGAAGTTTTCTAACACGTTTTAATTTTTCGGAATGCCATTCCTGTTTTATTGTGGTTTCCCGGACATTTCCCAAAGCAAGTAAACCATTATCATCATGATTGCATGGCAATATAGTGCCATCCCACCAGATACCCATTCTTTGCCATAACTGCGGACAGGCCCAGGGATACTCTATTCCCTTTTTTTTCTCCTTCATTTGCTTATAGTCAAGATACCCTACTTCATCAACCCGCGAGCCCCAAAACTTCTTGTATTCATCAAATTCGTCTTTGATATCAGGGAGCAATACACTCTGAACTCTTATTTTTGGGTGTTTAACGCCCAATTTGCGTTTTAGTGATTGCATATTTTCTATGTTGGCAAGGACAGTTTCATACACTGCACCCACTCTGTTTTTTTCATAAATCTCCTTAGTATAACCTTCAAAAGATATAGAAAGTCTACCAAGGCCAGCATCAATTAACCTTTTTGAAACTTCTTCGGTAAGAAGCGTCGCATTTGTGTTGAAATAAACATCTATCAAGCCTTTTTGTTTTGCATACTTCACAATCCTGTGAATCTCAGGATGAAGTAAAGGTTCTCCTCGTATATTGAATTTTACACCATAAAGATTATTTTGCGCTCCTTCGTCTATTATTACTTTTACAACGTCAAATGAAATGAATTCTTTGGGAATTTCTTTTGATTTGAAAGTTGTTGCACAAAAAGGACATTTCAAATTACATGCACTTGTTACTTCAACATCTATAAACAGAGGAAACTCTCCGACATGGAACTGCTCAGGCCATTCTTTCCACTTTTTTCTATATTCACTAAAGGGAACATCTTTATTTATTAAAAGGTCTTTACCTGCAACACGATGATAATTTGAATTTACTTCTACAATTATATTTTTATGTGCCATTTATAATCTCGTCATCCTGTTTTTGGCCAGTGAGAAGCAGTAAGTGGATGAGTTGTTGCTTTAATGTTACTCTATCGTATTGTGTTGTTTATTTGCTGCAAGCCAATCAAACCCTGCTTTTGCCATAATTTCAGCTACGGAAGGACCGCCAATGGTAATCCACGAACCAATCGTAATTTTCTAATGCCCCAAATACCCTTTAGGATTATTTTTTAAGTTACTCACCAATCTCTCCTTACAGTCTCAAGTTAGCATCTCTTCAAACATTGATTTAAATAGCAAATAAAACTTATTATCTGTTTCCTCTCCAATCCGCCAAGGCCGGGAAATAGGTATATAATTACACCAGCGATTAAAACATAAATTGGCACACAAAATATCATTGTTAGTGGACCAGAAAATGGTATGTCCGAAACATGCCAAACCCAGGTTAGAAAAACTTTAATCACAAAGGAAGCCGCAAGCAGAAGGCCAATAGAAATAAACTGATTAAAAATATTAAGTCTCCCGTTTGATATTTTACATATAAAGAAACGAGAGATGTTGACAGATATGGCGGCGAGGATTACTATTTTCAAAGCCAAGCCTACTGAACCTAAATCTAGACCCGGAATCATATTTGAGGAAGGTGCCAGAACTAAGTAGGTTACTGGCACACTCACTATCTTCATTGTTATGCCAATCATCGAATGTAAACTAGTCCGGCCGGTAGCCAGAAAATAGCTTCCATTGATTTGCCCTAAAGATTGATAAACAGGGTATATAAACATTATGGCCAGGCATACATAACCAGCTTCGTATTCGGATCCCAGCAGAGTTAATATTTCTTTGCTGAAAGGGATGAGGAAACATGCTCCAAACGCACTTACAAAATAGAGAGAACGTGAAGTTTTTACATATAAATAATAGAGACGTTCTTTGTCACCAGATTCATTTGCTTCGGCAATTTCTTTCCAGAAAATTCTTAGTATAGAAGTGGTTGCAATCAAGCAGACGGCGCCAAATCGATAACCAACATAATAGAAACCCTGCTCGACAGCTCCGCCAAACTTTTGCAGAAGCCATATGTCAGCAAAAGAATAAGCAAAGCCCACCAAACCATGAATGGCAAGGGGGCCGCAATAACTCCTGAATTTATCAAAAACATCTGAGAAACCATCTTCCGCTTCTGCAATAAGGTCGTTTTTCAATCTTTTGGCCAGTATAAGTGAAAACAGGAGATTGATACAAATTAGTGCTGCAAAAAGATTTGGAATTGTAAAGCGGTGCAAAACAGCCATTGCCAGAACGACACAAAAATATAGGGTTGCCAAAAGAATATTGCCCAACTGAACAACGACTGTTGCGCGGATTGTTTCTCCTGCCTGCATTACGGTGGGCCAAATTTTCGTTACCATGAAACTTGCCAAAAAAGACAAGATGATTATATTTTTCGGCAGACCCAACCAGATTTTATCCCGCCATGTTTGCGGAAAAATAAAAGCAATGAGTGCCAGGATGAGAACAAATTGTATGGCGAGCCATGAAATGTAATACAGATAAAATTTTGGACTGTGTTTTCTCTGAGAAAGGAAGGTATAAAACGCTAAGGATGTCCCCATGTCAAGAAGAGCTGTAATGGAAGTAAAGCTCCCGAGTAAAAAGCTATAATTGCCGTAGTTGGCCGCACCTAATTCCCTTGCCACAATAAGACCTGTAACAAAGCCCAGCCCCATTCTGATAGTGTTCGCCAAGAGCGAGGCCAGAAAACGAACTTTAACGCTCCGGCTGTTAATCGTAGAGGCCAATTTATCGTTCATCATTCAGCTATAGTACCGAGGATTTAAACGAAAAATGCAAATACTCGAGACCTCCATTATCAATTGATTTTAGTTTCTCTTGCTATCCGCTTTAATTCTTCAGCCCACTGGTCGAGAGCATTTGGAGATGTAGGAGCAAACAAATCACAAAATTCCTTTCGTATTTCTTGGCGGCGTCGGTCATTCCACCAGGTCTCTACATCATCATATACAGAGTCAACTGCAGCCGCTGCCGCCTCAGGATTGTCATACAAAATTCCAACATGACGCAACTTGTCAAAATAAATTTGAAACTTGTGCTTCACTTGGAAGATCTCGGAGTTCCAAAATAAAATTGTCGGTTTATTTGCGACAAGTCCGTCAACAAAAGTAGAATAGCGATGGTCAGAAACATGTAAACGGCAATTTTCGAGGCTTTTTAAAAAAGGAATATCCCAGTTTTCGATCGTGACTTCTGGATGACAGTCTTTCCATTTCTGAGCACAATCACAACCATAATCCTGGATAAAAAGGCGTACGCGTACCTTAGTGCGGTTCTGTGAAGAAAGTGCGGAGATGAAGCGCTGCTGCCATTCAAAATATTCGCTGTTATGGTAATTGAGAAAATCATGAAATCTATAGAAATACCTTGGGAAACAATTTGTTGCCATTAGAATACCGTCTTTTCGGTTATCCGCACCCATCGATTTTCTTCCAAATAGCCTTGTTGCAGGCATCGGCACGACCTTGGCGTGGCAATCCGATCTTTTCCATCCCCACGAATAAAATCTTTCGGTTATAATCAGTTCATGAGTTAACAGCGGCGAATAATCTGTTATGTCATAACTAGCACCGTGCTGTATACCGCATAAGTTCGTTCCGTTTTCGGCGCAAGTTGCAGCCCAAAGTTTGAAAGTCTCATTAAAACTCCATGTCATGGCGCTGAATATTGCTTTGGGCTTGCACCGATGCAATTTTGCTGTCTGGCCGCAAATGAAATCAAAGCCTTCCACGTGACTTTTGGGTATATCCAGTGGAAGCATCTCTACGAGCAATTTCTCAAACTCGTTGTCCTCTAATTGCAGGTCACTGAACTTAGACCTGACTTGTTCATCGAACGGTAATGACGGAAACCGGGTCATAGCGGTACGGTTCGACCAAATCCTGCATCCGGTCTTTAAGAATAATTGCAACTCATGACCAAGAGACAGATAAGTATCTTTCATAACAATAGGAACAAATCGCGGTTCGAATCTACCCATAGTATTAAAAACATATTTTAAAATATATTTAACAACATTTTTCGCAAGGCCCCTTTTAGCAGAGCTTACTATGGGTCTGGTTACAATGTTCAGGTTATTTGTTTCAAAGTCCCTGCCTAAAAAAGTTAGAATTCTTGTATAAAGCTGTAGATTGTAAGGGTCGTCGTATGATAAAGACATGAAATCGAATAAATCCTTCGGTGTAACAAAATTCTGTTCCGACAATCCGATCGTTTCAAAATCAGGGTACTTATTTGCCGCTGTTTTCAGGGAAATGTACCTTTCGTACAGAATTCCGACATAATGGTACAGCCATGGGCCAACAACAATCCGCCAAAAATGCTTGCTATATTCTGTTTTGTGGATTGAGTTTAATATCTCAGCCAAAGGCGACAATGTGCGTTCATAAAGGTCACTTATGTAACTATAGGCTTCATTGAACTTTTGCCTGTCCTGTAAGGGGCAGGAAAGGACCTTGTAGTTCAGTTGCTCCCAAAACGGCTTCCGGCTATAGCGTAAACACGCATCACTGAGAAAGAGAATTGGTTTCGACGGATCCCAAAATCTTTCAAGCGCAGTGGTCGCTAAAAAGTATGGCTCATGTTGATTGTTTATTACTCTTTCACTTGACATCTATGATAACTTTTTATGTAGGGCTGCCCGGAAACCTTAACCGTAAAAGGTCACTCATTTTTTTGCACAGTATGTTCTAACACTTTATTGTCTTCAATCGCTGTTTATCAGGCCCAGAAGGATTTCATCTATAAATTTTCCTTTGCCCAAATGTGTGGGGTGAGCGTAATCTGCGTTCATGGAACTTTTACAGTGAAATGTCTCCTCTTTTCAGCAGAAATTCTGCAAAAGCAAAATCCTCCAGCGTATCGATGTCAAGCCCCCCATATCCAGGAGTTTGATAGGTAAGTATATCTTCGAATTCATAATTTCCTTGTGCTATAAAATCCTCAGTTCTCAATATCATAACCATTCCGTCCGGCTTGTATGTTTTTGGTAGTTCATGCCTTCGTCTTTTTGCTTCTGAGCCAAAAAGACGTGTCATAATATTATTGCCCCTTTTTCGAACTAATGCCCAGAATGGTGGGTAAGACAACTCCGTTACGCTCATAAGAGCTTTACATTCCGGATGGTTGCAAAACAACTTGTAAGCTTCATGCAGGTATTCTGGTTTTCGGAAAGGTGATGTGGGCAATAGGATAAAGGTGTTTTCAAATATTAATGATTCCTCTGTTTTCAGATATTGCAACATATCAAAGCATACATTAGCAACACCACTTTGACTTTCATCAAGATACGATGGCCGGTTATATGGTACACGCGCCCCACATTTAAGTGCTATTCGTGCTACATCTTCACTATTTGTGGATACTACTATATCATCGAATAATTCTGACCGTTTTGCAACTTCAACAGTATAGCTTAACAAAGTCTTGCCATGTAGTTTCTTAATATTCTTGCCGGGTAATCGCTCAGATTTTCCTTTGGCAGGAATAATGCAGATATTCGTCTTTTCTATAAACACTGATATTTAAGCCTATATTTTTGTGTGCAATCCACACTCTGTTTTACTGGTGCCGCGCCAGCGTCCGGACCGATTTTGTTCTCCTGAAAGCATAGGAGTAGTGCATGGCTGACACCCTATGCTTTTAAAGCCCTTGTCGTATAATTTATTGTAATATAATTTATGAGATTTGATGTAATGCCAAACATCATCTGTTGTCCAGGCAATCAGGGGATTATACTTATATGTGCCGTTACCAAGCAGTTGCAGAATAGGCACTTTCCCGCGGTTGCTGGACTGATCTCGACTTAAAGCCGTTATCCACAAAACTCCCTTTTTGTCTTGAAGGATTCTCTTCATAGGTTCAACTTTGTTGACCTGACAGCATAAATCATGTCCGTACTTCTCTCGAAGGTTTTCTTGGTCCACTTCGGTAGAAATCTCCATTACATTATATCCGGCTTTTTTATAATGCTCTTTTACTTCAAGGGTCTCCTTGAAATGAAAGCCTGTATTAAGAAAATACACTGGCACCGATGATATTTCTTCTTTTATTATGTCTAATAGAACAATCCCGTTGATACCAAAAGCGCTGGTCATAAATATCTTTTCTCCGAATTCTTCTTCGGCCCAGCGAAGGAGCTGCTTTGTATAAGATATGAGGAAGTCGGAATTGTGTTTGCGAACATCAATTAGATTCATAGTGGTTCAGTCTCCACTAAGGCTAAAAATTCTTCTTCAATCTCGTTGGTTCTATTGATTATATCCAGTTGGTGACCAATTTCGTTGTTCCAGGAACTATCATGTTCAAAGAAATATGACCTGAGAATATAATTAATTCGTTGCAGCGCCTCCCATTTTATCAGATTGGGGATTTTTAATATTTCTTCGGTCGAGAGGTCGTTATTTGTATCTTTGTATGCTTGAATAAACTCTATCATTTGTGAAATTTTTCCCGATCCCGAAACTTTCTCCAAAAATCTGTCGCATGCAAAGGCGGCCGAAAGGTGCTTGGGAACCGATAGAATGCTGTCGAAATCAAGAATCGCAGCGACGTTGCCGTTTTTGAAAATAAGATTCTTCGGGTGATAATCAAAATGCTCTAATCGATAAGAATAGTTGCCGGCCTTGAACTTTGGAGAAAGACATTTCGTCAATTCTCGGATCCAGTCGATATTGTGTAAAACCGTACTTCCGAAACCGCCGTTGTTAGTACACTTTTCCTCTATTATTCCGAAATCTTCTTCTGCTAAAAAATCATATAAATTGCTTCTGGGGAACGCCTTGTCAATCCCCGAAAGTATTGTATTCAATTTGGCAAGTTCCCGGGCGGCTGAGCTCCTTTCTTCTCGAGATGCAGAATAAACTTGACCATGGTAAAATCGAAAAAATATGATCACATAATCGGAACTCTTGGCAAAAAGCCGACCTTCCCTTGTCTTGATAATCTCAGCAGTTTTTACACTGGCCTGAAAACATTGATCAAAAATCTCTAATTTATCAGCAAGATTGACGCCCCATTTGTGAAGTACCTTCAAATGAATAGGGGCAAGATTCTTGTTAGCATCACCAAATGCGATTTTATAGTTTTCAGAATTTATTCCATGACCGGGTAATTTAAAGTCGGAAAAAGATACCTTCTCGTCCTCCAAATATTCCCTTCTAATAAGGGCGTCGTAACGAAATGATGCTTTGCTATTCAAAGTCACGCTTTTCGAGAAATACTCCTGCTTCCAGGTCTCGGTTAGCTTTTTTGCCGATTATTTCTTCGTAACGTTCAACCGATATATGTGTCCCTGGACGCTTGAACGCAAGAGATTCTAATGTAAAAGTCTGTCCTTTCTTTATCCTTGTGGCTGTCATGATACTTCTTCGATGCAGCACGTTGACTCTTGAATTGAATATTATTCTCGGATTCCCAAAGGCTTTTTCAATATCCCGGATAGTCTCGATGAAATTCCTGATTTCCTGTGGTTCAAGCGACATGTAATGCTCGACTGCATCAGTACTTCTATCAAGTGTGATGGTCTTTTCGATAAAATTGACACCGAAACCTAAGGCAGCATAATTCATACAGTCTCCTATGGAATGGTCGGAGTATGCGACGGGATAATCGAAGATGTTTTTGATATGGGGGATGGCTTTTAGATGTATGCCGGCATGTTCTGCCGGATACCCTGAAGGGCAATGCATAATTACAATGTTCTCGATTCCCGCTTTTTCACAGATATCGATTCCTACTGAAACATCTTCAAATTTCTCTCGTGCATCCATTATTACCGGAAGTCCTTTTTCGGCAATCAGCTTTATAAGATATCTATTGTTGACGTCGGCTTTAGCCACCTTTATTGCTGCCACTTTCATTTCAGCTAACAAATCAATCGTTCGGGGACCGCTCGGCGTCGAGATAAAAAGGATCCCTAATTCATCGCAATAGGATTTGAGTTCACGCCATTCATCAAAGGTCAGCTCTCTGCGCTTCAGAGCATCATATACACTTTCCTTCTTTTTTTCACCAACCGTTGTGTATTCTATCATGATTTCTTCAGAACTCATTATCTCGTCTGTGTCGATGGTCTGGAATTTAACGGCGTCTGCGCCTCCGTCACGCGCTGCTTTGGCAAGCTCTTTGGCACTGTCAAATCCTGTATGTGTTGCACCGGGTTCCATTGAGATAAAGCATGGGTAACCATCGCCTACAATCTTATCACCTATTTTTGCACACTTCATATATTGCTCCCTAATCTGAAATTCAACCAGGTGTTTCTATAATCATGTCCCAGGTCAGAGGTGAACCTCTGGCAACGTCCTTTTTGAACGAACATCCTGTTATCTGAACAATATACCTGGTATGTAGCCCCTGGCCGGGACGAATAGACTTAACGTTCTCTGAACTTACTTTTTCTCCGGCTTTGACATCCTTAACCACAAAAAGCGAACGTCTGAAAATCATGCTTTTCTTTTCCTCATCAGTTAATCCATAATGGACCTTACCCAGCGCCTTTTCTGCAATCCTTATATTATCAACAAGATCCTTTAGCTCATGAGGTTCTATAGAAAAAAAGCTGTCCGGAGTTTTTATATCTCTTGATAAAATAAAATGCTTCTCGATTACTGCTGCACCCAGCGCCACTGCACAAACAGGTGCTCCGATACCCAGGCTATGGTCGGAAAGCCCCACAGGACACTTGAAACGATCTTTCATATCAGGAATTGTTTTCAAATTCAT
>Ga0114925_10000991_pt1 | contig 13566 bp, 15 predicted proteins | sample SumtaG_2_FD_87287 | JGI IMG/M metagenome (GOLD analysis project Ga0114925, IMG submission 87287) | Deep subsurface microbial communities from Indian Ocean to uncover new lineages of life (NeLLi) - Sumatra_00607 metaG | ecosystem: Environmental > Aquatic > Marine > Oceanic > Sediment | place... | reverse complement strand
CTTGAAATCGTATATCTTCTGATTCTTTTTCCCGTTCCTTTTAAATATTCTTCAATCATCAGCTTTATTTTTTTGTATGACTTGGAAGGAATTAAAACATCCCCGCTCAGATTTTTTATCTCCTCTAAAAGCTCTGCTTGGTAAAATTCTCGATCGATCATCACATATTTTAATTCAAACCCTAAATCAATTAAATGCTCAAGGAATTTAAGAATCACGGATATTTTCGATTGTCCTTTTGCGATGTGCTCTAATCCTGCGAAAAGGTGAATTCCTTTCGACAAAATCGAAAAACCCAAATAATGCCTCATTTTTTTCGTCCCCTTTCCCCGATTTGTTCCCTTGATCATTTTATCGTCCCGTTTCCCATAGTAAGAATGTTCTGTAAAGTCAATTAAAACATTGACCTTTCTTGAAATAAGCTGTAACCTTAATGCTTCTAGTAATTGACGGTCTAAACACTCTCGTAGAATGAATCTTGCTCTTTCGAGTCCAATACGGCGTAAAAGCTTGTTTACTTCTGTTTGATGTGGGACTTCTCTTTTCTTACGTCCATCGGCATATCTTTTTTGCTTTCCTTTTTTTTTATTTAAAAAGTACTTGTTCAACCTTTCGCTGGCACTATCTATAGACCTTCCGGTTATTTCGGAATAAAAAAAGGCTCTAAGAAAGTCCTCAGCGTCATATCTTGCATTTTTAGCCTTTTTCCATCCCCACATTTGAGATTCGATAGCATCACAAAAGTTTTTAAAAAATGCTAACATATATTCGTTAGAGAAAAGTGGTTTTAGCTCAGCTTCCAAATCGGAAAGTGGAGATAAATATTGTATGTTCATACATAATTATTACCACTTTTCTCTTATAAATTTTAAGATAGACTTTCATTGGGCATCAAATGAAAAAAATAATTTACAAAAACCATTGGTTAGAAATAAAATTTAATAAATAAAGGTTCAGGTCAATAGGATTTAGAGATCTACTTCCTTTGATACTGATTATAAGTGAAATTTTAAAAATTAAATATCTCTATTAATTCTTCATAAATTTTGGCCATTTCAGAAATGACACGGGTGTTATTTTTTTGAAAAACAAAGTTAATAAGGCAATGTAATCCATAAGGATTTTTAATCAACTCTAAAAAATCTTCAATTTCTCTTTTTAATTCAGGATCTACATAGGGCTCTTTCATATATGTCCCCTTAGAACTCATTTTTGCTAAAATTCTTGATATTTCCACAATTACAGCTTTTCTATCTCCATTTGGCTCAACATAAGTAATAATTCTTCTTTCCTCGTTTTTACACCCTACAATATGCCCCTGCCCTCGTATTGATGTAGCTACCATACTGTCTACTTCGCATTCCAACATAGTATATTTTACTCCTGAAACCATAATAAATTGAGCATTCATACAGTCCCAACTTGAACAGAGATTATTAATATCAGGACTAATATCCCAATTATCTGTAGAATATATAATTTCATTGTCTTCTTCAATTATAGCAACAGCGTAAATAGAGGGCACAGTTTCCATGAGCTTTCTGACTGAACCTTCATAATCACTCGGTAATTTAACTAATTCCATTTCAATGATACCCCCTTTATAAGTAATTTAATATCTATTTTAAATTTCCATAGTAATGGAAATTTAATTTTTATATATTTATACCATGATATTCATACAAATTTGTCTATATAAATGAAACTTTTTTACAAAATTCAAGCCGAAAAAAGGAATTAAAAAATACAAGGAGAGAAGAAAGTGTGTTGCTGACTCGAATTATATTGAAGTCTTTATCAATCACACACAGCGGTAGCTGCTCAAGTTCTAAATATGAATTATTTCCCATGTTTATCAAAAAATAAATTTTATTTTAGGTTTTAAAATGAGATAAAAATTAAAGTCCCAAATTTTCAGTTATAATACTTAATTATTTATTTTTAACGATTATAAAAAATTTATTCCAGAGAAAAATGTTAAAAACGATTAATTAATTATAAGAATTGCCTCACGAGATTATACGAAAATTCACCTCATTTAATTAATACATAGATAGAATTTTCATTTTTATTCTTTTTAATCATAATGAATTAAATAAACATATTTTTTAAGATCAAATTTCTCAATTTTTAAATTTGAGTCCGATTCTTCATCATTATCAATCGCAATTTTTAAGACAACTTTGCAATCCTCTAAATAATAATTTATATAGAAGATATGATTTTTTTTATCAAATTCTATAAACATATTCATAATTATCACGATTTTTTATCTATAATTTTAATTTTTTTTTTAAATTTGCTTTATACTCATTTTTTAATTTTTCATCTAATAATAAATCCCAAAATTGATCAATGGTTCGATTAGCATCAATATAAAATTGAGGATTCAATCTGGAATTATTCTGTGGTTTTAATTTTGAATTATAGTAATTATAAACGCTGTTGATAAAATTTCCATATTCTTTAGAATTTATGATCTCATTAATTTTATCTATATTATTTACTCGAAATTTCTTACTTTTTAAAAAATAATCAACATATTTTCTTAATTTATTTTCAATTTCAAGCATTTATTATTACTTCAAAAAATTTTTTTAATTAAAGATTCAAGGTTTTTCCAATCTTTACTAAATGAACTTGTAGATTTTATATTTTTAAGCAAATATTGAAACTCTTTATCAAACCTCTCTATTAAAAAGGAAAGTTTCTTCCTAAATACTATTATATCTTCTTTAACGATAAGGACAAAAATAACATCTTCTGAATTATTAGTTTCAAACATTATCTTTCTATCTCCATGATCAATCGTCTTTATTTGTTTTTTACCTCGAATAATTGCTTTTAAAATTGTAATCATTCCAATTATTCCTCCTGATATTAAAGTAGCATTAGAGTCATCTTTATTTTTAATAAAAGTGTGATCATAAAGGGGAATTCCTGATTTATAGATGACATATAAATGGATTAACGACTCTTTCCAATTCTTTATTGGTAATTGTATAATAATATCTCCTTCTTTTTTCTTTCTTTCAGAATTAACTATAATTTTACCTCCATGCAAATTTATGATTTTTTTTGAAATCTCTGATTTGGATAGAGATTTTAGCTCATTTAATCTAATTTTGTCATACTTTATTGAGATTTCAGCATGATTTTTTTTTCTATTTAAAAAAATCATTATCTTTTGTTTTGAATAACCATTTTCTCTCGCATTTAATATAAAATGCTTAATTATTTGCTTAATTCTGATTTTATCTATCTCTGAGTATAAATCTTCTAAAATATGTAAACTCAAAACTATACCTTTGTTTTTTATTTTATCATCTATCTCATTTACAGTTTCATTAATTGATTCACTTAGACTTTCTGTTTGTTTATTTAATTTAAGTGTGTCAAATTCACTTACCGAAATATCAAGAATTTTTCCGACCATATCGATTGACTTTTCTCCTCCACTTTTAATTAATTTTAAAAGATTTATAACCTCTTGATCTAATTGATCTTTATAGGAATTTAGAAGAATTTCGGTGAAATCAAAAATACTTTGTAGGGGGGATTTCAAATTTTCTGAAAGTTGCAACATTAATTGCTTTTTAATTTGATTCAATTCCCTTAATCTCTTATTCTCTTCTTTAATAATTCTTTCTACTAATTTCCTTTCAGTAATATCCTGTAAAACAATTTGAACGTATTTTTTATTCCCTAGATTTACCAATGAGAAAAAAATCTCAACCCAAGTCTTTTTGGCATTATAATTTAAAAATTTAAATTCAACGATTTCACTTAAACCAAAATTAATAACATTAGAAATTAGCTCATCTAGAGATTCTTTTTTTTTTTTTGGAATTGTAAAAAGATTAAAAAATTCTTTTTCTATTAAATCTTCCTTAGATTTATTTAGATAAATTTCAGCAAAACCATTACAATCATAGATTTTTTTGTTAGAATCCAATAAAAATATTGAAAAAGGAAAGTTTTTAAATAATTTTCGAAATTTTTTTTCTGACTCCTTTAAAACCTTTTCTGCTATTTTTCTTTCAGTTATATCTCTTCCAATCTTTACTACTTTTTTTATTTTACCACTTTTAATTCTGATTGGATATGCTAATAGCTCCACATATATTTCCTCCCCATCTTTTTGATGACAATGGATTGCTTCACAAAATTCACCTGTTTTTAATACATGTTCTACAGGACATTTGCATTTAGATGGTTTACAAACCATATTTAAGCCATGAGTTATTTTATAACACTTAGAACCTATAGCTTCATCCTTTGAAACCCGATATTTTGCGCAGAAAGTTTTGTTTACATCTAATATTGTGTAATCATCATCTAGAATAACTATTTCATCAAAAATTGAATCGAATATAGATCTTAGATATCCACTTTCTTGAGTTATTGCTCTCTCCATATTTATTTTAGCCCCCCATTTGTATTTGATTAAGTAAATCTATTACATTTAAGATCTCTTTATACCTTGATCGAAGTGTCACTTCAGTTATTCCAACTACTTCAGCTATTTCTTTTTGCTTTAATTTTAGATTTTTAAGTTTTGAAGCTAAATATAAAGCCCCTGCACAAACTCCTTTAGGGTTTATTCCATTTATAGAACTCTTTTTAAGATAGAATTTTAATATCTTAATCGTGATTTTTTCCATATCAAAATTTAACCCTAAATCAGAGATATATTTTGGAACAAATGAAATAAGATCGGTATTGGGTATTTTTACATTAGAGTTTTTAATTATGATCTTATAGCATTTCTTAACAGTATTGTTGGATATAGATGTTTCATATAAAATATCATTAAACCCAATTGGAATACACTTAATTCTACATGCTAAATATATATAAGCAGCAACCATTCCTTTTATTGATCTACCCTTTATTAAATTATTTTCAAAGCTTTTTCTATAATATTTCAACGCTTCTTTATTAACATAATCAGGAATACTTAATTTAGAACAAATTCTTTTTAATTCTGCTGCTGCAATCATTAAATTCCTTTTTTTCCAAGACAAATTAGAGTCTCTTTTAGCAGCGCGTTTTAAATCCGAATTATAAATCTTTTTCCTATCAATTAAAGTATATAATCCTTTATCTGGTAAAAAAAATGATAGTGGTGGTCCATTTCCCCATTTTTTCTCTTTGTCTTCTCGATTAAATGCTCTTCTGTCATTATGAGATGTGTCAAATTCTCTTTCATTTATGATTAATCCACATTGACTGCAAACAGTTTCACCCCTTTCCTTAATTGATATAATATACCCATTGCATTCTGGGCATGTATCAAGATTATTATTACTCGTTATATTAGTAATTTTTTATCACCTTTTTTTCAATCAATTTACAATTGCTTTCATTTTTTGTATTTTTTTTATCAACTCTCTGAGATGTAAATCTCCCATACCTAACTGAACAGTCTCAGAAAAAATTAATGTTATAATTAGAGATAATTCTCCAATTTCAATAAATTGAGAGAAAATTTTCTGTTTATTTGTTAAAACAAGAAAATATTTTTCCACTTGAATTAGATTTTGCTCATTTCTAACTTCAAATTCTCGAATTGTGTTATGCAAAGTGTTCAAGGATAAAGAGGAATATAATACTTTTCCCTCTAAATTAAAGAGAGCACTTCCTAAAATTTTTTCATCATCTACATAACTTCTAAGAAGCTTTATTATATCTTGAAATACTGACATCGAACTAAGAGAAACTAATTGCTCCTCGACTCTTTGTTCGCTTTCTATTTCATCAATGATTGAATCGAGACCCCCCTCATAAAATTCCATTCTAGGAAATTCGAAATCAACTTTTTGATACCCTCTTACTTTAAAATTTTTATCTATAAAAGCTTGAAAGTTATGTTTACAAACCAATCCTTCCGGCAAGGAAACTGTAGTTAATTGTTTGCTCTGATTAATGATTTTTAATGGAAATTTTAATTTTTTTTTTGCCCTACATATCGGACACTCTATAACAACATTATGTGCTAAATTTTCGAGTTTAAACTCTTTCTCTTTCAACAATTTTGCTCACAAAATTATTATTTTAATTTTTAAAGTAATTTCAATCAAATAATTCTTTTAAATCTAAGAATTTCTTATCACTAATTATTTCCTTTTCTTTCACATAAAACGGACAATTTTGCTTTTCTAAACCAGTGACATAAATTTTTTTTTTTGCGCACCAATAAAGTCCGGTTGTGTTTGGATTGTAAGCGAATTTACAATCTGAAGAAATAAATTTTTTCTTTTCCTCTCTCCAACTAAAATACTCAAATAATCTTTGGCAATTTTTTTCTGAATTTTCATCAAATGGATAACTCATTATGCAATGCGATCCAACACCCGTTTTTCTTAATTTAATAAGCATGAATCCTAAAGTTGTAAAAAAATTTAATTTATGTTGCTCACATTTAGCAATTAATAAGAAAACATTAAATTTATCGTAGTTCTTTTTAATTTCTTGTTCAATTACAAAGTTAACTAGTTTTGTCCCTAATTTTTGTCTTCTATAATCTTTCCTTATCTCAAGTGTATCCATATAAAATAGATATATTTTGTTATAATTTATCAAATAAAGTATATTTAAACACCCGATAATTTCATTCTGATTATTTAAGATATAATGCGATTTATTTAAATAGCCATAATACCAATCAACGTGTTTATCAATATTTTCAAAAATTTTAGCTGGTAATTCCTCTCTTCGAAAAATTTTAAATTCATGATCTTTTAAGAGACGCCTCCAATGAGGTAGTAATTTATTCATTATACTTACATGATGCTCTTTTAAAAACCAAATAGGATTTAAATATTCTTTAATTGAAGCAAGCAATTCTCTTCTGTCTCCAATTTTTTCTAACGCAAATACGACATAATCTTCTAATCCTGAATGTTGATCTTTTAATATCTCAATAAGTATATCTAAAGCTCTCTTATCGCCTATTCTTCCTAAAGCATTAATAGTATTTTTTTTTATAATGAATTTTAATTTTTTTTTTGACAACATTTCAATTAATTTATCGACACACCGAAAATCACCTATTACCCCAAGTGCCCATATAATAAATAGTTTAATCCAATCATCTTCTCTTTCTAATAGTTCTAATAAGATTTGTACAGAAGTTTTATCTCCAATATCAGCAAGGGCTAATATGACACTTCTTCTAATATAAACATCATTATCTTTTAAAAGTAAATGTAAACTATTTAATGTACTTTTATCTTTAATTTTTCCTAGACCTTCTATAGCATAACACCGTACCCTTGCTTTATTTTTATTATTCAAAGCTATTTTAAGTAATAATTTGGTATGGTTTTTTCCAATTTTTCCAATTATTCTTGGAATTAAATATGAAGATCCATGAAAATAAGTATTTAATAATGGGAAAAGTGCTTCAGAGTTTCTATTTTTTGCTATTGCTAATGCTGCCTTTCTTCTATTTTTTGGATTATTATGATTTAGATTTTCTAGAGAAGAGAGAGAGATAGAGTTATTAATACTTCTTCTATAATTTTCATTTCCCCTAAACCAATTTAGTACCAATAAAAAACCTCCATTCTGGTTATTGCCTATCCTTTTTTTAAGAATTTATTTTAAGAATAAAATTAAAGTTTTTAACGAATTACATTAGAGTGCTAACGCCTTCTGAGTTCTCATCTTGTTCAAAACTAAAAAAATATTTTGATAATCTTTGAATAGTTTGCTTCAATTCAAAAAGAATTACACCTAAGTTTAGATATGTTGGAAACATTATCGATAATTTAATGTCTTTGTTGACTGATTGAAGTATTATTGTAAATCCTTCATTGTCTAATTGTTCTCCTGCTTGAATTGTAATTTTTTTTATATCATTATTTTCTTTAACTATTTCAACTCCGTTTTCTGCTAAAGCAATAATACCCGCGCATAGAGCTCCAAAAGATAACTGATAATCTTCTTCATCTTCATTGATTTGAGCTTGATCTAATGCTATTATTAGACCATCTTCAGTGAGTAAAATAGAACAAAGCACATTTGTCCTTCCTCTAAAATCTTTTAGAATTTCTATAATTTCCCTTTCTTTTAAATTAGCCATTTTGAGCAACAGCCTCCTTTTCTGAGAGATCATTCTCATTTGATCCATTTAAAATAAATTTGAGAACTTCTATAATAGCATCCTTTATTCCAATATTGTACATTCCAGATCCCTCGTAAACAGCTGTACCAATCATATTTGAAATCATTTCACTTCCATGATAATCATCTCTATCAGATTTATTGGCAATAAGTCTCATAGGAATATTTGGCCCTAAAACAGCTTTTATTTCTTCCAAAACTACTAACGCATTTCCAATATTTCCTAAATCGCATCCATCAATTAAAAAAATTACTCCATCGCTTCCTTTTGCCAATATTTTGCGAACAGCAGAAAATTGCATCTGTCCAGGACTACCTTTTAATTCAACATATTTAGTGTGCCACCCCGAATATTCGTCTTTATCTCTTAAATACTCCGTCTTACTCATTACAACACCTGCGGTTTCAATATTTAAATTTGGTCTCGCCCATACTAGCCTTCCTAAATCAAAACCAGTGGTTGTGGTTGTCTTTTCCTCGTTATATGCTTTACTCAATTGTTTTTCAACATGAATTGCTTTTTCGTCAATTGTATGTACTAAAGTACTTTTCCCAGAATTAAAAAATCCAGTAACAAAAATTTTAATCCCTTTTTCACTAATTTTTAATTTCTCCTCTTTTTTTTTAAAAAAACTTATTTATAAAAAAGTGGTTTTTATCAAATGCCATAAAACCTTTTTTTTATATAATATTTTCCAATATATATAATATTTTCTTCAAATATTTAAATCTTTTTATAAAGATTTATTGATAAATTCCTTACGTATTTTAGGGATTTTTAGAGAACCCTTTTTTGACTAATTGCTTTTTTTATGAAAACATTTAAATATGAATTTTTCTATAATCTTTTTATAAAGAAAATCTAACAAAAAAATATTTTTCTTAAAAAAAAAAATGAATAATCAAAAATAATAAACAGAGATGAAAAAATATGGCAGAATATAAGGATTTATCAAATTTTTTAAACCTTAGTTTTGGTGTAACTGTTAATTCTTTATTAAAAATGGGATTAAGTATACCTTTAATTCAGAATGAAATGGCTGACATGTTTCATTCAGACGGCCTTCAGGGTTTATTGAAGGATGTTGGATTAGAACTCGAAGGCTCTGATGTTAAATCGATAACCGAAGATTTCGTAAAAAAAATTAAAGAAAGTGGGTTTTGTCAGAGAGCAAATATCATAGAAGCTGACGATAGTAAAGTCGTTCTTGATCTTGGAGAATGTGTTTTAGCGCCAATAACGAAAGTTTTAAGAGGTACTGATTTAAACTATATACCTCCCTGTCCTATGATGGGACTTTTATATGGAGCTATAACTAAAAAAACCGGAAAGACAGGATCTATTGAAAAAGCAGAGTGGAAACCTGAAGAAAATACAACAATATTTACACTTGAATTGGAGGGATAGAAAAATGGCAAAAAGTGACTGCAAATACGCTGGAGAAGAAAATGCTGAGGGTTTAATTTGGTGCGAGAAAAAAAAAATCTATGTTACGGCAAAAGAAAAGGATACATGTGCAGATTATGAAAAAGCATAAAAATAAAAATGGAGATGAATAAAAAATGAGTGCAAGATCAGAGAAAATAAAGGCAATATTATATGAATTAGAAAAAAATTCAGAAATATCAAATAGTGCTGTTGTATCACTTAAAGGTCAAATGATGGCAAGTGCCCTACATAAAGACGTTGACGAGCGTGGAGTAGCCGCTATGACCGCGGCTTTAACCTCCGTTGCCATCAGAGTTGGCGATACTTTAAAATCAGGTAAAACTAGCTCAATAATTATAACTGGAAAAGATAGACTTATTATAGTACATCAATTAGCCCAAGCAGTGCTAATTTCATTAGCGCCTGCAGATGCGAAAATAGGTTTAATTGATTTTGAGGTAAATGCTGCTCTGGATAAAATCAAAATGGTACTAGGTTAAAAAATTAAATATTAAATCTTTTTTTTTTTTAAAAAATTAATATTATTAAGAAAAATTAGAATTATTGAACAATTTAATGGGAAAAATTTATGTCAGATATAAGAAATAAGTTAGTAAATCTTTTAGATGATTTTATTATTAATACCGGCATTACAAGTTCAACTTTAATTACAGAAGATGGTTTAGTAATTGCAACTAATAGTGAACAAAATGATCAGGATGAAGAAATGCATATTAATTTTGCAGCTATTTCAGCCAGTATTTTATCAATGGCGGAAAAGGGAATCGAAATCATCAATGTTAACAAAATACTTGAACAAATCAAGATTGATGCCGGTTTAAACGAAACTCTTGATGCAGATTTTTCAATATTAATTACAAGAGTTTTTTCAAATGTACTTATACAAGTAATATTTCCTAAAAAAATTAATATTGGATTAATTCAATTTGAAACAAATAAAATTGTAAATGAAATAAAAAATTATTTTCAAGAAGAAACTTCTAAAGAGCAGTTTCTTGAAAGTTTAGGTTCACTCTTATAATAAATTCCAATTTTTTATAAAAAATAATCAATTTCATATCAATAGAGAGGTATAAAAATGCCGACAAAAGAGAGTAATAAAAACAAAAATAAAGTTTCAAAAAAAAAAGATATACATGAACAACCTGAAAAAAATGAAAGCTCATATATTTCAAATGCAAAAAAAAGATTTCAAGAAGATGAAGATATTATCCCTGATGTAAAACAGGTTCTTGATGATGTTTTTACCGACATGATAGAAGGTACTATTGAAGATAATACAGTTAAAGTAAATGGGAATGAAATATTATCTGAAACTAATGAACTTGATACAGAGACTTCTAGTGAAGCAGATAAAACCTTGGAAATACAAGAATTTATAACAATAGAGAAAGATAAAGATTTAAAAGCTTTTTATGAAAATAAACTAAAAGAATTAGAAGAAAAAATCGAAGAATATAATAGTAGATATCAAAAATTAGAAGAAACAATAAAGAGATATGAAGATAGAAACCGAGAATTAGTATCAAAGAGAAAAGAATTAGAAGAAAAAATCGAGGAATATAATAGTAGGTATCAAAAATTAGAAGAAACAACGCAGAGTTATGAAGATAGAAACCGAGAATTAGTATCAAAGAGAAAAGAATTTGAAGAGTCAATAAAAGAGTTTGAACACAAAAGCAAGGCTTTAGAAGAAAGTAAAAATGATTTCAATACCCGAAGTGAAAAATTAAAGGAAGCAAGAGAACATTTTATAGAATTAAATAAGCAATGGGAGATGAAAAGAACTGATCTTGAGAAAAAAGTAAAAGAAATTCGAAAAATACAATGGACATTTGAAAAAAATGAATATGAATTCGAGAAAAAGAAAATAGATTTTGAACGGGAAAAATTAGATTTTGAAATTGGAAAATCTGAATTAGAACGAATAATAGCAAAAGAAAAGGACATTAAAGATTATTCAGAGCTGGTAAAAGATAAAGAAATTATTGTTAAAAAAGAGAAAAAATTAATTGGGAAAGCAGAAGTTTTGCAGAGTTTTTTACAAAAATTATCTATTGATGGTATTTTTCAATCGTGTTTTTTAATAGATAGTAAGGGAATGATGGTTTCAGAATACGTTAAAACTGAACTTGATTCGATGGCCATAGGCGCAATGTTTTCGTTATTTGATACAATTGCATTAAAGACTGTTGCGAGCTTACATTTACAAGAATTAAATTTCTTTAAATTATCTACGGCTAACGGAGAATTTTTGGCTAAAAATATCAACATAAGCAATTACGAGAGAGATTTTGTACTTCTCGCATATTATGATGGAGTAACTCCAACTATTCCAAATAGTAAACAAAAAATGGATAAGAAAACAATTAATAAAATTATAAAAAGTATAAAAGAGGATTTTTTCGAGTTTGGGCATGGAAGAAAGATTTCTTGGATTTTTGATAATTTAACAGAGAAGATTAATTTTTTAAAACAAAAGTATTCTACTCCTGAAACAGATATAGAACTTATTAGATCAAACTTGCTGAATAAAACTACGATACAAATAAAAGAATTATTTGAAGAGGGATAAAAAATTTATCTAAAAAATTTTAAAATTTAATCTGTAAATATTTTTTAAAACATGTTACTAATTATTTTATTAGATAAATGTATTTTTTCTAAATAAATTAATTAAATTTTATAAATATAGGTGCGACATATTACTAAAGAAGTGAATTTGACTGAGGAGATGATACGGTATGAAAAAGAAACCGGAAAAAATGCAATTTGGCGTGGTGCCGTTACTGAAAAATTTAAAAAATGGCAAAGAGGAGAAGAAATTTATGGTATTGATAAAAAAGCTATTGGAATATTAGTTTCTGATGAAATAAAAGCAAAATGGGAGAAATTTGCGGATGAAAATGGTTTTTCTACAATTTCAAATCTGATTAGAAAATCTGTAAATTTTTATATTGATTTACAACAAAAAATACCACATATAGAAGATTTTTCAATAATTTCTCATGAACTAAAAAGACCACTTACTTCAATAAAAGGATATGCACACTTATTAATTGAAAATCATAGAGAAGAATTAAGCTTTGAGGCTTTAAAAAAGGTTATAGAAATACTTGACAATAGTTCAATACTTGAAAATAAAATTATAACAATTTTAGATAATCCTCCTGTTGACAACGATCAATATGATATACTAATGGTAGATGATGACGAATCAACGATTAATTTATTACGTGATTTTTTTCAAAGTAGAGGTTTCAAATGTAAGGAAACATTTTTAGGAAATGAGGCAATTGAATTTTTGAATACATATTTGCCTAAATTGATATTATTGGATATTCTTCTGCCTGATATTAATGGATTTGATGTGTGTAAAATAATTAAATCGAATAAAAATCTAAAACATATACCAGTTTATTATATAACAGCTGTAACTGAAGTTGAGGTTAATACGAAACTGAAAGAAACGGGAGCCAACGGCTATTTTTTAAAACCCTTTAATTTTTCAGAGTTTAATATTTTATTTGATTATCTCTAATTTAAAATAGGTAGTCAAAAGCTAATTGAATTAATAATCTAGTTTTTAAAAATTGAGTATAATTAGTTTGTATATAGCCGTATAGTAAATGTGGCTCCATTATTCCTTCCTTTAGATTTAACTAAAATTTCCCCTTTATGTAATTTAACAATTTCATTTGAAATATATAAGCCTAGACCGGGGCCTTCAATGTCCACATCCAAACCTTTTCCAAACCTTTCAATCTTACCAAATTTTTTAAAAAGAATTGGCATCTCTTTTTTTGTAAATCCTACACCAGTATCCTTAATGATTATATCAATGTAATCGTGGTGTTCGAATGTTTTAATAAAAACATTACCGTTAGCAAGCGTATTTTTAACGGCATTTGATAATATATTGGAAATTGCTCTGCTAATTTTTGGTTTATCCACATCTAAATATAATTCGTTAAGAAGCTCTAAAT
>Ga0114925_10000990_pt1 | contig 13575 bp, 29 predicted proteins | sample SumtaG_2_FD_87287 | JGI IMG/M metagenome (GOLD analysis project Ga0114925, IMG submission 87287) | Deep subsurface microbial communities from Indian Ocean to uncover new lineages of life (NeLLi) - Sumatra_00607 metaG | ecosystem: Environmental > Aquatic > Marine > Oceanic > Sediment | place... | reverse complement strand
CCTGAGTCGGGAGACCCTCAGCCTGCAAACCGGACCCTTGGCGGCTCGTGGCCCCTGTGTGGCGTTCGTCGTGTTTCACCGGGGATGGTTCGACTAGGCAACTATTGTAGCCACGTAATCGGCAACTCTAGCCGCCACCGCCATGATACCCGGCGGCTGGGGTTGCCTATTTTCCTAATGATTTCAGGTTATAGGGCATTGGCATAAGATTGGCATTCTTAGGGGGCATCATGGCAACTCAATCTCTCCACGATCGCGTCTGGGACATGCTTCGCAAAGCGGCTGCAATCGGCGCTAACGGTCTGACCGTGGCTGTCCTGGCGTCCGCGCTCGGAGCCACCCCCGAAGCTGTCCTAGAGTCGGTTTTGCCCGACATGCTCACCCCCGGCGAGAATGGCGAGGCTCCCTGTCTCTACTGCAAGCCCGACCCGGATGACGGCCCCCGCCTCTGCCCCCGTCGCTTCCCCTCCGCATAGGGGGAGCGCCCCTCGCCCGCCACCGGGCCTCCTACCTCCGTAGCCTCACCGGGCACGGGGGATAGGGGGTGTAATGTGTAACAGTCCGCCGCCTGTCAATCTGTCGCCGCACGTCGAAGCCCATGCACGTGCGCTGCTTTTCTTCACTCGCTTCCGGTGTCCCGGCTGGGGCCGTATGGACCGGGCCGCACGCCTGCGGGCTATGGCTATCGAGCTAGCCCGTACCGTGGGGGAGGCGATAGATCTACCCACCGCGCGGCGTGTGTTCCGGGTAGCCGCTGCGGGCCTCTGAGGCCGCCTCAGAGAGCCCGTGAGAGTCGCTCGGTGCATCCGGGCGGCCCTGGCTTGTCTGGCGCTCTGGGGGCGTCTGGGAGAGCCGTGCGCCCTGTGGGTAGGTGGCTACAACTGTTGTCGTGAGATTGTACAAATCGGCCACTGGTCTAGCCACCCGCTAGGATGCCAGTGGCCGATTTTCGTAATGATTTCAGGTTGTACCCTATTGGCACGGGGGATGCATTCTTAGGGGGCAATCATGGCAACCACAACCGCTTCCACTGACCGTTTTGCTTCCGCTCGCTCCCACTTTGAGGCTTTCGAGGCTCAAAAGAAGGCCGAGACCCGCCGCGCTGAGTTCGTTCGCTGGCACGCCTGGGTCAAGCGCACCTCTGGCCCCGATCTCTACGCCAAAGGCGGCTGCAACACCTACGGGGCTAAGTTCTAGGCCGATTGGCCGATTGACCCCTACCCCGCCCGGTCTGACCGGTGCGGGGTTAGGGCAGTAGATGAGCAAGCAAGCCCACCCCCTGATCGTCTCTGCTATCGCTGAGGCTTTCCCCAAATACCGCAACGGTCTGCGTTGGAGCACCTACCCCGCCGACGAAGAATGTGGAGCTTTCGCCCACGGGCTGATCAGCGTCCGCATTCTGGGCGAAGAGGCAGAGCTAGAGCTGATCGTGCGTCCCTCTGGGGAGGTCGTTTTGGCTGAGACTGGCAACGTCATCAGCGGGCCCGGTATCGCTCCCTTGGCTGATGAGGCTTGCCGCATGCTTGCCCAGATGGAGGCAGAGGCCAAAGCGGAGGCAGACCGCAAAGCCGAGCATGCGCGCCTGTACGGGCCCTTTGGGTTCCTCTAAGAGGGTCGCCCGGTAGGTCGGGGCCTGAAACGGTCCCGCCTATCTGGGAGCATCCTGGGGCGTCTGAGCGGGTGGTTACTACTGTAGCCACGTTATCGGCAACTATCCTAGCCAGTTGCCTGGGTAGCAGTGGCGAAAAGTGTAATGATTTCAGGTTATACCCAACTGGCACGGCCTTCGCAGTGGGGTAGGGGCAAGCATGGCGGCTCAAACTTTCCAAGAGGCCCTTTCCGCGGAATTCAAAAGCGAGACCGATCCTGTAGTCCTGACCTACGCACAAGGCTTTTCGAGCTTTCACCTGCTCGATATGGCTGCATGGATGGAAGAGGCCGAGGCCAGCACCCTGAAAGGCCAGCCCGCTAGCGAACTGCAAACCGTTGACAAAATCGCTATGACCGCTCTGGGCGTCTGCGATGCGCGTGCTCGTTCGGCCTCTGAGTCGGGCCCCGAATGGTCCGCCCTGGTAGGCCGCATCGAGGCATTCTTGGACCGGGTTGACCGTGCGCGGAACGTAGCGCGAGCCCAAGCGGCACGGGCTCAACTTGTCGCCGGCCGCTACCCCGGAGCCCCCAAAGGGCGATAGGCTACTATTGTAGCCACGTTATCGGCAACTGTAGTCGCCGGTTGGGGTCAAACTCAGCCGGTGCCTACCGAAAAAGCCAATAGTTTCGAGGTTACACAGTTGGCACGGAGATAGCATTGCTAAAGGGTAATGAGCACGCAAACCGTTTCTGAGTTCCTGGCTGCGAACCGGCCCCCTGCTTTCACTAACCGGCCTGCGGTGATCCTGGGGGATGGTACGGAGATCTCTATCCAGGCAAGCGCTCGGCACTACTGCGAACCGCGCGAAAACGATGCAGACGCCTACGAATTGGTCGAAGTGTTCGTTTTCCAAGGGTGGGACGCTCCGACGTTGGCCGACTGGATCGAACCCTACTCAGGAGAGAAGAATTACGCGTTTGTGCCTCTGGATCTCTTGGAGGCTGAGGTCACCCGCCGGGGTGGCATAGCGTCCATCAAATAGCCTGTGAGGCCCCTGTGAGGGGTCGCCCGGTAGGTCGGGGCCTGGAAGGGTCCCGCCTATCTGGGAGCATCCTGGGGCGTCTCACGACTGGATACTATTGTAGCCACGTTATCGGCAACTGTAGTCGCCGGCTGGGGTCAAACTCAGCCGGTGCCTACCGAAAAAGCTAATGATTTCAGGTTGTACTTTATTGGCACGGAGATAGCATTACTAAGGGGCAATCATGGCGACTCAGAAACTCTCCGAATCTTTCGAAGGCGACATCACCTCCTACATGTGCGAGCTAGAGCTGGCTGCGGCGGAGTACCGCTACCTTTACGAAGCCCGGCACGGGAGCGCCCCTTGCGAGGAAATGGTCGAGATGATGAATCTGGATGATTTCGCCAGCGCTCTGGAGCCCCTCCGCTAGGGCCTAGCCCTCCGGGGCCTCAATCGACCCACACCCCGCCATAGCGAGCGGGGTTTTGGGGTGCATGGTCACCAACTACGAAAAAGCGATCCCCTACGCACAAGCCGCCCTCGATGCCGCTATGGTCAAAGCCGGCTGTGAGCCCAACGTCACGCTTGTGCCCGGTGTGCATCATGGCGAAATGGACAACTACGGGATAGCCGCATACGGCCCCGATGCCGCTATGGTCACGCGGGCGATCCGCTGGCTGAGCAAGTGGCTCCCGGCCAACGGGATCGAGCCCTCTTACAAAATCTCTGTGCGAACCACGCACAAGCCTGACCGCTTCGATCGGGTCTGGGTCACTGCCTGCCCCCGTGCCGGTCAACCGGTCCCCCAAGGCCCCTACCGCTCCCTGACGCCTCTGGGCGTTTGTGACAGTGGGGGCGTGTGAGGTGACGCAGAGGTCCAGGACGTCACGATTGCCCCTGTGCTCCGACAGTAGAGACATGGACCCTATCTCCTGGACGTTGATCGCCGTGGCTTACCTCAGCATCGGAGGGCTGCTCGCCTTTGCCGTGCTGGCTCTGTGTGCACTGGGCCGCAAACCCCTGAGCCTTGCGGGTGTGGCCCTGGTACGTGCTCCGGCTAGTCCTCCCCTGGTGCCCCAAGGGATACGGTGGACGTCCACCGTATCCCTTGGGGGTCTCAGTCTCCGAAAGCTTCCTTGTGCTGGCGCACAATCTCTTTGAGGACCTCGATCGGGATGCTGGTGTAGTACACCCCGCCCCCGTCAGCATCCACGCCAACGTCGATGCCTTCGAAATCCCATTCGATGATGTCCTCTGAGCCGTCGCGGCTGATACAGGGGCCGTCAAACTTGAAGCCTTTGATAACCATGATGGCCCTAGACAATGCAGAGGCCGTGCCGTTGCCTATAACCTGAAATCATTAGGTTTTTAGATGCCTCTCGTGAAAAGCGGATAGTATTGTAGCCAGATTGTAGACAACAGTAGCCACCACGGTGGTGGTGCCGTCGAGAAAAAGCTAATGGTTTCAGGTAATAGGGTTTGGCACACGGGGTGCATTATCTCGGGGTGCATGGCAACTCTCACCGCTCTCGCTTCTGTTCTGGTTTGGGCCTCCCTTGTCACTGGCCCCGCAATGGTCGCGGTCAAGCTGGTCAAGGGCCACAAGGCGAACCAACGAGCCGCCCGCAACCGGGCCCGCAACTACAACCCTGGCCCCCGAACGTACACCATCGGATGAAGCTCACCGGGCTCTCCGAACCCCCGTAGCTGCTCACGCGGCACGGGGGTTCGGAGGTGTGAAAACCCGATTCAGCCCGAAGCAAGAAACCGCGATCGCCTACCTCGCCCTGTGTGGTGAGAATCAGGGAGACGCCTACCATGCGGGCAAAAACGCACACATGGCGATTGCGATCACCTTGCAAGAAAACCGCGTGCTCAACGCGGTCCAATTGAACCCTCGTGCGGGTGGCTCCCGTCCGGGTACGGCCATGCGTGCCGAGGCTGTGAGGCGTGTACAGGCTGCTTGGGACTCTTGGGAGGGCTGCTAGCCCGTCCGGAGTCCAGGACGTTGCGGGGTCCTACAGGGCCCCGTGGGGGAGCGTCACAATCGCCCCCGCCCAATTCCCCTCGGGGAATTGGGCGGGGGCCGGATATGGGTCCCCTGTCCTGGGGCGGTAGGCAAGTCCAGGACGTTGGTCGTCTTTGCTGTGCTGACCCTGTGTGCCCTGGGTCGCAGTGCCATGCCCCCGTTCGAGCTTGCACGGGTCGCCCTGTTCTGGCCCTGTTACGTGCTCCGGCTAGTCCTCCCCTGGTGAGGAGAGGGCTAGCCGGCCGGGGGGTCACTCCGGGGTGATGGCGCGGGCCAGCGCACGGGCTTCGCGGTGACTGTTGTTCACTTCAACGGGGATCCGGTGAGCGAAAGGTTTGTGCGGGTCCTCCGCGTATTCTTTCGTACCTTGGGCGATCGTGTGCATGTGGCTGCACAGTCGGACCATGCGCTCCATCTTGTAGGAGTCCCCTTTGCAATCCGCCAGAAGAGCTTTGAAAATCTGCAAAAACATGTTGGCGTCTGGCTCAGTCATACGCCCCTAGATAATGCATCCCCTATGCCAAAGAGTATAACCTGAAATCATTAGGTTTTTCGGTGGCATGGGGCCGGTTGGCCCGGATAGTATTGTAGCCACGTTATACAACTGTAGTCGCCACCAAAAGTTGGCACACAATCTGCATTCAATACTAGGCATGAGCGTCACCGAGCTTTACCCTCTGTTTGTTTTCGTGGCCCTGGCCGGGGGAGCCTTGGGGCTCCTGGCGTTGCTTCTCAAGTCCTTGGGGGCCGTTATGGGGCTCCTGGGACGCCTTCACGGGCTTTTGCTCACTCGGGTCTGGTAGGCCCTTTCTCCCTTCCCGTGGCCCCCTGTCGCCCCACGCGGCCGGGGGCTTTGCTATTGAGGTGAGGCTACAGTTGTAGCCAGTGTGAGGTCGAGTAGCCACCTAGGCGTGAGGCCAATATCGAAAAAGCTAATGATTTCAGGTTATAGGGTACTGGCACGGGGTTCGCATTATCTCAGGGCGTGGATAACACGAACACCGCCGATCGCCGCCTCGCAAAGCATCGCACCGAAGCGTCCTACGAGGTCGCAGATAAGCGCTACACCCGTAGCAACTCCCGCCCTGCAAAGAAGGCATACAACCGCGCCAGCCGTCGCCACGGTAAGGCCCTGGCCCGTGCCGCCTACTAGGAGACCCGACCGATGATCACCGTAGTCAAATCCCACGAATTCGATTACCTGTGTCGCATGGCACGGCTGAATCAGACGGCTATGGAGGCCGGCTATGCCAGCCACGAGCACGCGATGGAGGTCCACCGGGAGCACGAGAAAATGCGCCGACGCAAGGCCCTGGCAGCCCTCAGAGCGCGCCGAGGCATGGAGGTGACCCCCTACCTCGGGTGAGCCCTCAAAGCCCCTCAGGGAGCCCCCTACGGTCTGACCGTGGCGGGGCTCTTTTGCGTTTGGGATATAACATCGATGCAACAACAGTTGTAGCCAGCACAGGGCTAGTAGCCACCGCTAGACTCTCGGCACGGTTGAAAAAGCTAATGATTTCAGGTTATACTCTTTGGCACAAGGTCTGCAATATCTCTCAGCATGTCCCGACAAGACCAAATCGAAGCTTTCCTGATGTCCCGCGGCGCCACCAAATGCCCGCCCTCCAAGCGTCAGGCCCGCTCCCTCCAAGCGATGCGCCGGGAGCATGAGGAGAGCCTCACGGAGAAGTTTGCAGCCAAGGAGAGCGCCGCATAGGCCCTGGCCCCTCTAACCTCCCACCCCCGTCCGGTCTGACCGCGGCGGGGGTTGAGAGGTGTGAGCACCCGAACTCTCTCCCCTGTCTCCCTCTTCGCCGTCACCTGCGCGGCCGAGCATGTGGATCTGACCAAGTTCCAGCGCAACCAACGAGCCGAGGCGGGCGAAAATCCCGAGGAGTGGGAGGATTGCGAGGCGAACCCCGAAATCTGTTGGGGCCTGCGTCAGTCGCTCGAACACGCCCACGGTCTCGATCGATTGGACGAATTCGCCGCCGTCTACCGTCAGACCGTCAAGGCCCTGGCGAAGCAATCGCGCATCCCCTGTCGAGGTGTCCAGTGAAGCGAGAACGCCCCCAGAGGGAGGAGCGGCCCCGGCTGCACCTCCCTACCCCCCGGCCCCCGGAGCGCCCTAGAGAGGAACTCCAGGACGTCTGCGAGCCCGAAACCGAGCGAGGAGTGGCCGAGATCGACTTTTTCATCTAGAGGGGTTGACTTAGGGTGATCTCGATGCTATAACCAAGACGAGAAGCAAAACTCCAGGACGTTTTACATAGAACCTGGGTAGTATTACTTAAGACCAAGTTTTTACGAATCGATCCCCGTGACCACGGGACACGAACTCCAGGACGCTGGGATCGTAACTTAGAGAACGAAGACCATGACGGAAAAATCGAAGACCGAAACCGAAACCCCCAAGAAGAAGCGTACAGGACGTCCCCCCACGGGAACCGTTTCCCAGACTTACCGTCTGCCTGTTTGGATCGCTGACGCCAACGCCGGAGGCTGGGAGCGCATGCGTGAAGTCCTGGACGAATGGGTGGCGAACGGTGCCCCCGAGCTGGACCCCATGCTCCCCGAGGAGTGCAAGACTGTGACGATGCGTGTGGACCAGGACGTCGTGGCCAAGCTGGAAGCTGAGGCTAAGCGTCTGTCGAAGGTCACCAACCGCAAGCGCACTGCCGGATGGGTCGCCCGTCGCCTGTTCGAGGATCAGTACGAGCCCGGCTAAGCCTGCGCGCTTTCGAACTTGTAACCCTGAGGGCCCCCGCATTCGTGGGAGGCCCTCAGTCCGTTCTAGTACCCTGCTGCGGCGAGCAGTTCGGGCACGTCTGCTTTGTGCCCCCAAGCGGCCACAAGCTGCCTGAACGCGTGCTCATAGTCCCGACCTGCCCTCATGGCGGCACGGGCAGCAAAGGCCGCAGAGGACCGCTCACGGTCGCTCATGCGTTCCTCTGTCAGTTGGCTAGCGAGGTCCTCTCGGGTGCTCATGTCGGGGCCCTCAGACGTTCACCAGGGGCTCAGAGCCGGGGAAGCGCACGGGGAGCAAGACGAGGCCCCCAGCGTCGTATGTGAGCACGAAATCGGGGTTCTCCTTGTCTGCGAACAGCTCCGGACCTACCGCGGCGTAGATGCTCTCAAAGCTCGCCCCGAGGGTCACGGCCAGAGTCACCATGCGGACGGCTTTGGGGCCGTTGGCTTGTGCGGTTTGAAGGAGATTCAACACGCGGGATCGAAGGGTGGGGGTCTTGCTCATTGTGCCCCTAAAGAATGCAGAGACCGGGCCAACCCGGTATAACCTGAAATCATTAGCTTTTTCGCTAGCGGTCCCGTGCCAAAGGCCCGAAGTGGCTACTACTGTTGTATCGAGATTGTGCAAAACGGATAGGCCAGTAGCCACCCAGGGAACTGTGGCATCCGAAAAAACGTAATGATTTCAGGTTATAAGCTATTGGCACGAGATTGGCATTCTCTAGGGGCATGTGCATCGCAACCGTTCCCGAAGCTCCTGAGACCACCACCGCCCCCGAGGCCCCCGAGGCGTCGGAGGAGACCAAAGCGGCGGTGTTCCGCGCTGGCATGGTCGCCCTGTACAACCGGGTCAAGGCCACCGAGGGACCTGATCTGTACGGCCCCCGCGGCTGCAACACCTACGGGATGGCCTTCTAAGGGCGAGCCCTCCAATCGACCCGATCCCCCCGGATGCGCCTAGCGCACGGGGGTTTCGGGGTGTGAGCACTCCAAAATTCAAACTCGGCCGCACTGTCGGCACTCCTGGCTCTGTTGCCTTCATGGAGAAGCACGAGATCGACGGGGCCGAACTCCTCCGCCGGCATCACTCCGGAGACTGGGGCGACTGCTGCGAAGAGGACAAGGTCCACAACGACCGGGCCCTAGAGCACGGCGGCCGGCTGATGTCCGTCTACAAATTTGGCGATGATGCGATCTGGATCATCACCGAGTACGACTACTCGGCGACCACCGTTCTCCTGCCCTCCGAGTACTGAGGGCAACTCCAGGACGCCCTAGTCCTCTCGGGGGCTAGGGCGCTGGACATCGTAGAGCGAGAACGAGGGATCTGCGCGCTTGGATTCTCGCCTGGGGTTACGACTCCAGGACGTCGTTCTTCCTTGATGCGGCCGTGGCTTGGATTCTCGGCCCAGAGTGGCGACTCCAGGACGTTAGGGTGTGCCTCATTGTGGGCCGTGCTTGGACTCTCCCCCGGACGTGCCGGGGTCCTCCGTATCCGCCTCACAGGTACTTGCTTGGACTCCAGGACGGTTGACATGTGCAAGCCCCTGCCTGTAGACTCCAGGACGATCGCAGGAGGGCCGTCCGTATCCCTGCGGGAGCCTAAGAGGAAGCTGATCCCGGTCAGGGTCACACCGCCGGGGGGTCTGTGTTGCGTACCGCCCCCGAGGCATTTCTCGACTCCAGGACGTCGAATGAGTCCAAGCAGTCACGAGAGGGGCCTAGGCCCTAGCAAGTCCAGGACGTGCGCTCCTTGTCGGGCGCGCAACCCTGGTGAGTTCAAGTCCGGAAGAGCACGAGCGAATTCGTCTGTAACCCCTCAGCCCCCTACTAGGGGCCGCAGGGGGCCGGGGCCCCTAGTAGGGGTCCCGGTTGCTCTCCTCGATCACCGCCTCCCGTGCCCAGTCCTCGACCGTCTCAGACTCCACAGCGGCCCGGAGCGCCTCTACCTCCTCCGGCTCCCCCCAGACCTCACGGCCGCTTTCGTGGGCCTCTAGACAGTCGATCATGTGGGCGAAAGCGGCATCGTTGAGTGCATCGTCAGCGTCCATTGCGCCAAGGTAGCGATCCAGTGCGGCAGTATTTCCGTCAATCACGCCCCCTAGTAATGCACCGCTTGTGCCAATATAGGATAACCTGAAATCATTAGTTTTTTTGACTTTGCCCCTGGCTAGTCCGGTTGCGGTTGCGGCTACAGTAGCCACCCACGAAAAAACTTTGACTAGAAGGCGAATTAGCTATTGACAAGGGTATAACGTCGGCACTATAACTAAGAGCACATGGCACGCAAAACCAAAAAGGCCCGCCGCGATATCTACAAAGAGATCACTGATCGGGTCATCGCTTCGATGGAGTCGGACAACATCGCTCCGTGGGTCCGTCCCTGGAACCGCGTGGGCCCCGATGGTGGCGCCCCCTGCAACGCAGTGAGCGGCAAGGCATACCGCGGCGTTAACGTCCTCTTGTGCATGCTGACGGCCTGGGAACGTGGTTACACTTCGAACAAGTGGCTTACTTTCAAGCAAGCCCACGAGATCGCTGCGAAGGCTGCACGCAAGGCCGGTCACAAGGTCGAGGAAAAAGAGATCAAGCGCGGTCGCTACACGAAAAAGGTCTACGTGTATGCCGAGGGCGAAAACAAGGGTAAGACCGTGGGCGGAGTCAAGCCGGGCCAGAACAAGAGCGAAGGCAAGGGCTCAACGGACATCATTTTCAGCTCACGCGGCAAGAAGACCGAAAAGCAAGAAGACGGCACCGAAAAAGAGCGCACGTGGTTCACCGTGCGATTCTATCAAGTGTTCAATCTGGATCAGTGCATCGATTCCGTTCGCGAGTACGTCGAAGGCCCCAAGAAGGAAGAACCCGCCGACAAGCCCGAATTCAACCCGATCGCCGCATGCGAGGAAATCTGCGCCGGTTTCGACGTCACCACGGCCCACGGTGGCAACCGGGCTTACTACCGCGCATCGACCGATGCGATCCAGTTGCCCGAGCGTGAGCAGTTCAAAACGCCCGAGGCGTACTACACAACCCGCTTTCACGAGATGGGACACGCCACCGGGCACGCTAGCCGCTTGGCCCGCCCTGGCATCGTCCAATGGGACGGTTTCGGCTCGCATAGTTACAGCTACGAGGAATTGGTAGCGGAATTCACCGCTACCTTGCTGGCCGGTGAAGCCGGGATCGTCCGCACCGTTGAGGATAACTCGGCGGCCTACCTTAAGGGATGGGCGAGCAAGCTCAAAGAAGATCCGAAGCTGATCTACAATGCCGCCAGGGAGGCCCAGAAGGCGGCCGATCTTGTCCTGGGGGTCTCCTTCGCCAGCGACGAGAAAAGCGACGACAGCGAGTCCGAGGCAGCTTAGAGAGCAAGTCCCAGACCACCGGCCCCGCCCCGTCATACGGGCGGGGTTTGCTATTGACCCGAGGCTACAACAGTAGTCACCACTGCAACGGTAGTAGCCAGTAGGCCAACCCTTGGCACCAACGAAAAAGCTAATGATTTCAGGTTATACCAAAGTGGCACGCCGGGTGCATTATCCTAGGACACAATGAGCAAAGGCCCCGCATCCCAAACCGCGAACATCGATGCCCTTTTGGACGCCGAGCGCACCCCGTACAACCGCTCGGAATTGAGCGAGTGCGGGATCGGCTATCTGCGCGAGTACGCCGCGCATGAGGGGTGGGACCGTGCCACCCTCCACCGCTTCGTGCGGGAGTCCCTCACCCTGGCCCGTGAAAACGGGTGCACCCCCGATGGGGACGGAATGACCGTGTTTGTCCGGGCCCGTCGCGCCGGCCGGGGGATGCTCCGGGCCAAGCGTGCCGCCCGTCACGCCGCGTTCGCTCAGCTCGTTGGCAAGGGGCTCATCTAGACCTACCCGCCATGATTGACCCCTACCCCCGTGCGGCCTAGCCGTCCGGGGGCTAAGGGGTGCATGGCACACGAAATCGACTGCGACAACTGTAAAGGCTCCGAGATCGACATTTGCGGTCACGGGATCACCTGCGAAACGCACGGCCACGATTGGCAGCACACCTATGGCACCCCCGTCCCCTTTTGTGGGGCGTGCGGCTACGATCCCACGGTCGACGGTAAGGAGCCCCCCAAAGGCCCCTATCAGGCGGTCAAAGCTCGCTCGTGGCCCCCGGAGGATTTGGACGATTGCGAGCGTATCGGACGCCCTGAGCGCACTCTCGTCCTCGCTATGCGGGTCGCTGAGGCCGAGGTCTCCCACCTCTCTCGATGCTTCTTTGGCGTTCGTTGCCCCGATGGCACTTTTGTCGAAATGTCCTCCGAGCAGCACGAAAAGGCCAAAAACGACGATCGTGACGCGGCTTACAACCCCGGACGGGTGGTTTGGGGGTAGCTCCATGACGCAAGGGGCTCCATGACGTTGGGGCCCCTCCAGGACGCCAGGACGCGTGACTCGCGCGGACAAACCCATTCCATGACGTCCCCGATGGAATGGGTTTGTTGCCTACTCCAGGACGTTTCAGGGCTCCAGGACGGTATTCTGTCAATGGGACACCCTTTGGCAGGATGGCACGAGGCAGGACGCTCACCGTGAAAAGCATCAACCCCAGGACGAAAAAGGGGAAGGTGCTCGGCATTTTCACGTTGGGCCGGGACAAGAAGGTCAAGGACGTCTACAAAGACCCACGCTTCAAGTTCGACATCATGCGCCAGGGTGTCCGTGTCTTCGGCAGGACGTACAAGCCCGAGGATGGTCCCGGCTTCATGGGCGCCCTCGAAAAATACTACGGGTCCAAGACGTTTTACGAAGTGGTCCGGAGCTGACGCCTTAGCCACTGCTCCATGACGCGCTTCGGGTCCAGGACGCCCTGACGTCCGGACATCTTCTCGAATCCCCATTCGTCATACGAAACGCCCTTGCCGTCATCCTTGGTGGCCTCTGGGTCTTCGTGGATGGGTGCGGTGCGTTGAACCATGCCCCGTGCCCGCTGAGCCTCTCCTCCGTCGTCCTGTCCCCACATGTCCAGCTTGGCACGTTCGTCGTTCATCTTGTCGATGTAATCTTGGACGCGCTTCTCAGCCTTCTCCGGCGGGTCCCATCCACCCTCAGGGGCTTGGCTATCCATCGCCTTGTCGATCTCTGCGGCCTTGTCCTCAGCGCCTGCGAGCTTCAACAGCTCGTCGCCGTGGCTCATGTGCTGGAAAGCTCTCCAGGACTTTTCAAGGTCGTTATCGTTGTCCGCCAACACCTTGGAGAAAATCTTGGGGTCAGCTTGCATAGCTGCCATGCGAACCATCTGCCCCCGGACGGCTCCAGGGTCACGCATCCCAGCATCCGCCATCGACTTAGCGACATCGGGGAGCTTGACGTCTTTGATCTGCTTGTGCAGGTCGGGGCTGATGTTCCCTAGCGTCTCCCGGACGGCCTTGAGGCCCTTGTCTTTGGCGTTCTCCTCAAGCTCGTTGTAGGCCCGCTCAATCTCTTTAGCGGACGGCATATCGTCAATCTTGGCCGTGCCTTCATCGAGCTTGCGTGTCCCTTGGGGAATCGGAGCGGTCTTATCGAGCTTGACGGTGCCCTCGGACGGTGGGGCTTCTGCTTCCCCCGTGTCCTGACTGCCGAATCCCTTGACGCTCGTCCACTGCAAGAAGGGGTTGCGATAGCCGTAGCTCTTGGCCTCGGGGAGCTTGCCTCCCATCGCAATGCCATTGTCGATCGCAACGAGGCGGAGGTTCTCGGGTTTCTCCTCACCGTCAAACCGGACCATGATGTTGCCCCGGTGTCGGTCCTCATGGCCCATCATCAGGTCCATGACGTTGAGGCGTTCGAAGTCTGGGTTCTGAACGAGGTCCTCGAACGGAACCTTGTCCACCACAGCGTTCATGTCTTCGAAGGAGTTAATGCCTCGGGCTCCCTCTTGGAAGGATTGGAAGCTCCCGGACTTGTCGCCTTTGGTGATGGTCGGGGGGACGATGGTACGGCCACCGACAAGGGAGTCCAGCCCATAGGCCGCCTGCTCGCGTTGGTGGTAGGTGCCACCGGGGACGCTCAAGGACAGCCCCTCTTCTTCACCTTCGGCCGGCTTGAAGACGAACTTTTCACGTTTGTTATTGTGCTCTAGTTCAACGATGAAGCTCTGGTTCTGCCCAGCAAGCTCCGCACGTTCTTCCGTGGATTTGCCGGCACCGCCGCCCGACAGGACGTCTTT
>Ga0114925_10000989_pt1 | contig 13576 bp, 10 predicted proteins | sample SumtaG_2_FD_87287 | JGI IMG/M metagenome (GOLD analysis project Ga0114925, IMG submission 87287) | Deep subsurface microbial communities from Indian Ocean to uncover new lineages of life (NeLLi) - Sumatra_00607 metaG | ecosystem: Environmental > Aquatic > Marine > Oceanic > Sediment | place... | reverse complement strand
GCTACAGAAGAGTACAAATCAGATGGGAAATTACCAGCCCTTTTTCAGCAATATCACAGGAATCGTTTTTGCCAAAATATAAAGGTTTAACAGGAAAGACCTTCGTTGAATATACAAATAATCATATTTTACTTTATGGTTGGGGTGTAAGTCATAAGCATTTCTTATCTGGGCAAGACCAGTCAGACCGGGTTTTACCGCCAGCCGTATTTCCCTCAGTGCCTTGTGCCGTTTCACAAAGTGGAGCCGTTCAGGTCTTGGTCCAACAAGACTCATATCGCCGCGTATAATATTTAACAATTGGGGAAGCTCGTCAAGACGGGTGCGTCTTAGAAAACGACCGATTTTTGTCACTCTTGGGTCATTTTCTCCTGCTAAAACAGGACCTGTTTGCTTTTCAGCATCGTTGATCATTGTCTTGAATTTATACATAGTGAAGGTTTTGCCATCCTTTCTAATCCTGCTCTGGTTGTAAAATACAGGCCCAGACGAAGTAAGTTTTATAAGCAGCATAACCAATACCAACAATGGACTTAGAAGGATAAGCATAAAGGCGCTGCCAAATACATCCAAAGCCCTTACCAAGAATTCTTCACTGTCAGATTTTCTTCCAATGAATGTTCTGAGGAACTGAAGGGAATTTTCCTCCATCATGTTTCTTGAAAGCAGCTTAGCATAGATAGATGGGTCAAAAACCACGTTTACTTTTAGCCTGAGCAGGAGGTAAATAAGGAGATTCAACTGCTTATCATTGTGAATTTGCTCGCAAATCACAATCTCATCGGCATCTTCACACTGTAGAAGCTCTTCGATGGTGTCTATATGCTTTTCTTCAACTAAAGGACTTTCACTAAAGACTCCTGCGGATTTTTGTTTTCCAATAACAACTACTTTCTTTTTAATTCCTCCGGTAAATCTTAAAACCAGGCTGTTAAATATAAAGATGAATAATATTCCAATGGGAAAGGAAATAACGAAGATACAGGAAGGGAAATCCGACCATTTGATTCTAAAAATATAGACAAGAGCCATGCCGAAAAGGGCACCTAAAAGCAAGCCATTGAAAATTTTCTTGAATAAGTGCCAATAAGAGCAAAACCTTTTTTTGTAAACGCGTGTAAGAACAAGGGCCAACATATATATAAATGTAAGGAAGGGGAAATTATCCTTGTATGGCAGAAAATTTATTTCCGGTATATTCAACCCATATCTGACAGGAAAGGACAAAAGAAAAGCGGCATTGAGGAGAAAAGTGTCAACAAGAAACAGGAAAATCTGGAGAATCATCTTTTATGCGTTATCCGTAACGATATATTATTTAAATTCCGTTTTCAAAGGATGACCGGAGTTACAAACAATGCAATTTTATACTACTGGATTATAAGCCACAATATTAAAAAAGTAAATTGGCTGTATTTATCCATTATCTAAGCCATGCCAAAAACTTTCTAAAATCACCGAATAACGCTGTCGGCTCTTTCCGGTATAAAATACTTCGAGCTTTGGCTCTTTTGAGGATGCGTGCTGTGCCCTTGTTGTATTTGTGAAAGCTGGTTTTTAGATGTTTTTCAATCTGCCTGAATTCCTCATCAGTCATGGTATCAATCCGTTTATCAGGGTGTTTCATAAAATAATACTTCGGTGATTTAGAATAATAATCGTCTAAAGTACGGGCATCAATCATATATCCGGCAGCAATACCCCTATCATACAATTCGGTTCCGGGGTAAGGTACAAATACCGAAAGGGACGCAAAATCGGGTTTGATATGTCGCATTAAGTTGAGGGTTTGAAGCATTTCGTGCATAGTCTCCGTTGGGACACCCATCAGAAAATAGCCTGTCCAATGTATGCCGGCCTTGTGAACAAGCTCGGCGGTGCGTCTGATCTGTGTTGTCGTTATTCCTTTTTTCATTATGGTTTCGAGAACACGGTCACTACCTGATTCTATGCCGATCTTGATACTGTTGCAGCCGGCGGACTTCATTTCCTTCAATAACGATTCATCAATAAGATTCACCCTGGCGTTGCATTCCCAGTTTATCTTAAGTTTTTTATTCTTGATTGATCTGCAAAACTCCAAAACCCTTTTTCGATTGACGGTAAAGGTGTCATCTTTAAAGCTAAACTGAACAGTGCCGTGTTCAGCCTGGATCTGCTGAATTTCTCCAATGACATTTTCAACCGACCTGAATCTGGTAACTCTTCGCCATACTCCGGCAGAGGAGCAGAACGTACATGCGAAGGGGCATCCACGTCCGGTCATTATCAATCCCATATCTTCCGAGGTATATGTGTTTCTATTTATAAGAAGGTCTTTTGCGGGATAAGGTATTTGGTCTAAATCCTGAATAAATTCGGCATCAGGATTATGATAAATTTGTCCGTTAATCTTAAAACTAAGCCCGCTTATGTTATTATAAGTTTTTTTGTTTTCGACAGCATCAATTAGCTGCGAGAAACATGCTTCGCCTTCTCCCCTAACAGCGTAGTCAACGAAGGGGCTTATCCTTAACGATTCATCGGTCTTGACGGATGGGTGTGGGCCACCAACTACCACGGGAACATTATTAAATAAGGTCTTTACCATCTCGGCCACTCTAAAAGCCGCAGCGGCTTTGGTTGTAAAAACATTTATGCCGACCAAGTCGGGTTTGACTTCATTTAAAGTATTGCGCAGCTCATTCCATATCGGATGAGACAAATTGTTGATGCATTTAATATATTCAGGATATTTACTCTCAAGGTCGGAATAGTCCATCTGGCTGGCCTTGTCTACATTGGCGTCTGCATCGTATATAAGGACTTGATGGCCTTTATCACGCAATACAGCGGCCAAGTAAGCGAGACCTAAAGGAAAATAGCGATTGTAGTATTTGATAAACCTGTAAAACGGTGGATCAATTAAAAGCACTTTCATTATTTTTGTCTATCCTTGACAGCATTTATAAGAATAAAGGACAATATGCACAAACATCGCGAGTAAAAAGCTATTTTATTTATAGCAAGAAAATCAACCTTCAACTACGGATGGGACAAACTCTTTGGAAATTGCCGTGGTATTATCGCATTCGATAGTTCTTTAAAAATCATGTAATATAGTTTATCCTTATTAAAAATATATAAAAATCCATTTTAACCGGAAACTCCATTGTCAACGAGGGGCAACAATGTCAATTTCAAAGATGATAATCCATCTCCAGAAATGAACCTAATCGCACATTCTAAGGTACCTGCAATAAGTTTTTAGACAATCAGAGGCTCAATATCGTATTCGCTGGCCGATTTATGCCCTAATCGGCTTTTTCATTGTCTAAAAACTTTGTAACAGTAGCTTAGTCGACTATTCATTCTTTGATAACATAAGTTGATTGCAAATGTCCAATTCTCTTGCATGCTTACAATGTTTCTATGATTATATTATAAATTACATTGTGCCCCTTTTCAGAGAGATGCATCGCATCATAAGGTAAAAAAAACTTTTCGTAAGGTATGCCTAAATTTTCAAATTTTACAATTGAATCTATATAATTTATCCCTTTCTTCTTGAAAAAATCACCCAATTTTACCTGCGGGTTCTTTGTTGAAATGTCATTTCTCAATTGAAATGCGTACGGTATAATAATAGCTGTGAAAGAAACGTTCCGGCGTTTCAGAATGGTGGCAATATCTACGATTTGTTGCATACATTTTGAAAAGCTCTGATCATTATTTTCTAGATAGAGACGAGAATCAGCAGCCCAGTACCGAGATTGAGGATCTGTCAATACATTTTTAATCAGCAGATATAGTTTTGACCGACATCGTAAGAAGTTATTTAACTTATTGATGAAGTCTATCTTTTTTATTGATTTTACAAATGTTTCCCGCCTTGCAATATCTTCTTCTGAGCTATTAAGCTCATTGTCTATTAGTTTAGCGCTTGAGGCACTGATATCATTAAGGCAAAAAATCAGATAAACTTTGTTAATTTCGTTGTGAAGAGGGAGAAAAATTTCAATAACGTTCTTATGATCATAGGTATTATAGCCTATCACTGAGGAATTATATATCCTTGTTGAAGGAAGACTTACACGCAACCGTCCAGCAAAAGTCTTCTCTTCATCAATACCACATCCAAAACCAACCGAATCGCCAAGGATTAAAATGGCTGATTTGTAATGCTTATTAATTTTATTTGTAGTTGGTGGCACTCGGAATCCGTTCTTGTCTGTATAGACCTTGGTACCAAAAGACAATGCTTCGGCGTTCTTAGCATTGCCGCGGCTTGTACCGTATGCATTCTTAATAAAGAGATCCCGACTGTTGCCAACGAGATTTATGTCAGTGAACATTCGACATAATGCTTCGCCAAATAAAAGTACAGTCAAACAAAAAAATAGTGACACAAATAGCAGAACAACTTTTTTAGCAACGTTCTTTATTCCTTTTCGAGCAACACGTACCATTTCTATTGCCTTCGAACTCCTTTGAATACCAACTTACCTACTATTTAAGCCTTTTTGGCATTTTTATAAAGACAGAATGACATGTAGTTAGATGTAAACAACTTGTAGTGCCGTCGTTTTAAAAAGCCATTTTGAAAATTCCAGAAATACTTTTTCCCGGTGACGGAGAGCCTTTCCTTCATAAGCGATTTCTGAAAATCGTATTTGCCGTTAATGAACAGGGTGCTACGAGTCATTCTGGGAGTTACCTCGGTAGAGTTCCTTGTGTGAGAGTATTTGCGAAACGGCCCGGCTAACACTAAAGGTCTTTTCCAGCACGGCCCGGGCATTGTCGCCCATTTTCCGTCGAATATTAGTATCTGAAGCCAACTGCTCAGCATAGGCACAAAGTTTATTGTGCTCTTCTGCCAAACAGACGAAACCGGCATTTGAGTCTTCTATGAGTTGTTTCAAGTCATTGCCGGGATTGATGCATGCTAAAATCGGCATAGAAAAGTACATATACCCGAGCATCTTGCCCGGAAAATTATGGGTTTTCAACTGACGGTCTAAAGAAATCAATCCTATGTCAAACTGCGAGAGCATACCCAGATACTCCTCCTGGGCTACGGCTGGATGGATTGTGATATTGCTCATCTGTTTTTCTTTAATCATGGCTTTCAGACGCGGCACTTCACTGCCATCACCTACAAGAAGGAAATGTACGTTGGAGTATTCACGCATATTTTCAGCCAGGCGAATGATATTATCCATATCTTGAGCAACACCGATATTCCCACCGTAGAAAAAAACCACCTTGTCCTGCAGGCCCAGTTTCTGTCGGTCGTTTCGTTGGATGATCTTTTTTTCGTTAACCGTTGTCCAGTTATACAAAACCTCCAAATTGTACTTATCTGCAAGCCCCTGTTCTGAGAAATATTTCAGATTTTCCGGCGACTGGACTGCGATAATGTCGGCCGCTGCGTAATGCTGTCGCTCCTTTAGCCGAAAAAGCCAGCATATCAGCCCCTCCTTCATTTCACCAGTATCGACAGCCCATTGAGGGAAGATGTCCCGCTGAATCAAGTAGGCCTTGCAGCTCCACAGCTTTTTGAGTTTTTTAATCAGAGATGCAAAGAAGATACTTGGAGCATACAATACAATTAAGTCACACCGGTTTGATTTAAAGAAAGCTTTGCCTGCTTTCCAAATAATCGATGACAATCTTATTTCATTTATAGCTCTGGTTATCCTTTGGGCCCCTTTGATCGGGTAGGTTCGAATCCTTAGAACTGTCAGACCTTGCTCTACAGTGACTTGGCTGGGTGCGGTCAAAGCATCATCAGGAGCCGTAATAATTACATCGTGCCCCTGATTGTGAAATTCCACCGCCAAGTCGTGAACCAACTTTGCGCTGGATTTCTTATAGGGAAGGTAACAGTCAACAACGATTAATATCCTCATAGATAACAATCTGTATTCAAGCAGCTCAGCTACACATGCTTATGCCAGACGGTTCGATTGACATAATCGGTGTAACTGATAATAATGCGAACAACTTTCCTGGAGACGTTTTCACTTTCGTAATCACTCACCAGTCGAAAGGCTCGTCCATTATGATCATACTGTTTTGTCACGACTTCAATGGACTGCAAAACGCGCTCGCTCTTAAGCCCACACATAATAACGGTTCCCTCGTCCATTCCCTCCGGGCGTTCATGTGCCTGACGGATAGTCACAGCGGGGAAATTCATTATTGAAGATTCCTCAGTAATTGTACCGCTGTCGCTGACGACACAAAAGGCATTGGTTTGAAGGCAAACATAATCCAGAAAGCCCCAGGGTTTAAGAAAGCGTATTCGTTCGTCCAGCTCACAAGAGGTTTGCGGCGATTCGAGGTTTTTGCGTGTTCTCGGGTGCGTGGAAACAATCACAGGCATATCGTAAGTCTCTGCAATTGTATTGAGAGAGTGCAGCAGATCGCGAAAATTGGTATCTGAATCGACGTTCTCCTCACGATGAGCGCTGACGACAAAATACTTGGTGGGGCGCAGCTTAAGCTGCTTCAGTATGTCCGAGGCTTCAATATCGGCTTTGTAATACTCCAGGATTTCCTTCATCGGAGAGCCGGTTTTTATAATTGTTTCAGGCCGGATTCCTTCGGCGAGCAGATACCTTCGAGCATGCTCGGTATATGGCAAATTGATGTCGCTGGTGTGATCAACGATTTTGCGGTTGATCTCTTCCGGCACCCTTTGATCGAAGCATCGGTTACCTGCCTCCATATGAAAAATTGGTATTTTTCTTCTTTTGGCCGAAATAGCAGAAAGACAACTATTGGTATCGCCCAACAGCAGCAGGGCATGGGGGTTTTCCTTTGCCATCACGTCATCAGACTTTGCTATTACGTTGCCAATAGTTTCAGCCGTTGTACTACCTGCAACCCCAAGAAAATAATCCGGTTTCTTTATTTTGAGCTGTTCGAAGAAAATCTGGTTAAGCTCATAATCATGGTTTTGGCCTGTATGCACCAAGATATGCTGAACGTGGGACTGTAGCTCGGCAATGACCCTGCTAAGCTTTATGACCTCAGGCCGGGTGCCGACGATAGTCATAACTTTCATTTTCTTTGATGGTTGGGTGTTTTTATTCATCTCAACAACTCTTCTATCTCAGCCAGTGCCGCCGTAAGCACAATCAGGCCGTGTTTGGCCATAAGTTCAATCGTGCCTTCCAGATCAAGAATATTATCTGCGCTGCTGAACTCGTTGTCCAAAGGACTTGGTTCTTCTCTATTTACATTTCTCAACTCAGGGAGCATAGGCAAGATTACGTAGTAATCTCCACTTTTTATGACATGATGGCATTCTTCCTCACTGACAAGAATCTCGTGCATTTTCTCGCCCGGTCTGATACCTATAATCTCAGTTTCGATCTTCCGTGAACCTATAAGAGCCTTAGCAATATTTTCAACTGTGGCCGAGTCTGCTATTGGAACATAGATTTCCCCTGCCTTGCCCTCTGAAATCACCGCAAAGATGGTATCAACCGCCTGGTCGATACTGAGAAGAAATCTTGTCATACTCGCATCTGTTATTGTAACAGCCCCACCTGCTTTTATCTGTTCGTGAAAAAGTGGAATCACCGATCCTCTTGATGCCAGGACATTTCCATATCGAACACAGTTGAATCTTGTCTTGAGGTTCAAAACGTTAGCTGATACGAAGATTCTCTCCTGAATTGCTTTGCTCATGCCCATAACGTTAACGGGCTTGCAGGCCTTATCTGTACTGATTCCGATTACTGTTTCTACAGAATAGTCGTTTTCTCGTATTGCGCGAACAATATTCACCGGCCCCAGGCAGTTTGTCTGGAGCGCCTGTTCCGGAAAGTACTCACAAAGGGGCACCTGCTTGAGCGCCGCTGCGTTAATAATAATATCTGCGTCTTTGACCGCAGAGCAAACATCCGCATAATTGCGTACATTTCCAATACGAAACTCGAGCAGTTGTCTAAAATTGTTATAGATGACCTCATCGGTTGTCGCTTTCCTGTGCATATATGAGACCCGCATTGCCTGCTGCTTTGCTTCATCCCTCGACATAACGATGACTTTGCCTGGCTTGCCCAGTTCGTCCGTGAGAATTCTACGCACCAACACCTTACCAAGGGAACCCGTCCCCCCGATCACCAGAATACTTTTACCTTCAAAAATCATTTAATGCTCCTTAGGAAATGTTGTTGGAGTTTACCAGTTCTAATCGTGCTTTCTCATATTGTCATAATCTGTTGGGTCTTTATACATCTGACAGATCATTTCTTCCCAACAAGGTGCGGTATAACCGGTTGTCTGCACAAATCTATCCATGTTTAAACTGAGGTCACAGCAAAAATCCTCGTCCCGAGTGATATTCACATTTAATCCAAAGGTGTCCTTTATCAAACACAGCAGATTATACTTAGTGATAGGCTTGCTTGCAACCTGATAAACCCCACAGATATGTGGGTGGTCCTTTATAATCATAGCCATAATTCTTGCCATTTCAATAGTAGTAGAACCGGAATAAATAGCCTTTGCAAATCCCCTGACAGTCTTGCCCTGCTGCGCCAAGAACCATTCAAGCAATCCATGAGTGGGTATGGTTAACTCTCGGCCAATAAAGGAGGTGCGCAGCGTCACGGCCGCTGTTTCTTCGGCGGTCGTCTCGCCCAGGAATTTGGACTTTCCATAAAGATCACGGGCGTCAGAGAAATCGTTTTCACAGTAACCGCCGCGATTACCGTCAAAGACACAATCGGTACTGATTGTAATCAATCTTGTCCCAATCTCGGCACTAAGGGTCGCCAGCTTGTGAGGAAGATATGAGTTAATAGCAACTGACAGAAATGCATTATTTGCCTCCTTTAACTGCTTGACAATTCCAATACAATTGATAATGACATCAGGAGCTACGTTCCGAATTGTCTTTTCCAATTTCTCATTATCGAGCACATCAACGCCGCCAACCAGCGTCGCATTTCTGAAGATTTGGGGATACTTATCATAAAATCCTGCGTCTTTTTTAACGGTACCGACAATCTCATGTTCTGAGAGGCACAGACACAACTTATGCCCTAACATACCCCCGGCTCCCAAAATAAGTACTCTGCTCATAATCTCCGCATTTCCCGAAGTGTAATTATTTCGGTCCTTAACAGCCTGAACGGATTTTCTTGCTTAAGTGATACAATTGCCCACAGGATACCGTAGTACTACATAGTCCCATCACGTCATCAAGATCACTATTGGGAGCATATCCCAATATGCCAAAATCCTTTACTGGTGTCCTGCCACTGAACCGCCGTTGACCACAGAAAGGCTGTCCAGATTATTATTCAAGTCCATCGCAGATCCTGCAGGATAAACAATATTTATTTGATTCCTCGGCCTACATGAACTCCGCTTCGGAAGACCTCTATTTCTTTCATCCCAGCATCCTTAAACCAACGATTCAACGATTTCAGTGTTTGAGGATGGTCGTGTTTGGGGCTGAGCATATCAAAAGTATCTAAAATAGACCACTCCCGCAGTTGGCGTTGTGAAAGTGGGTATACTCCTTCGTAATTTACGACGGGGATTATATACTTCAATTTGCGACCAATCAATGGGATGCGTCCCACAAGTAAACTGATCGGAAGAAGGAGATTGACGATATACTGAACAATTGGAAAAAGACGTTCGGGTGAAAGCTGTTTGGTAATAAGACGCACCCAGTATTTCGGCCAAAGAAGATTGCGGAATAGCTTTGGATAAATATCCACCGCCAACTTTCCCATGGGCTTGAGTTGTGCAGGTAATATCTTGAACGCTTCCTTTGGGTTGGGTGTATGTTGTAACACTCCAAAACAATAGACAAAATCGAACGTTTCTGGAGCGAACGGGAGGTGATAGATATCAGCTTGGACCACTTCCAGGTTGGGATGAGAAGACATGTTTTCCCAGCAGGCCTCTACCGATTTTGAGTAGTCAACAGCAACAACTCTGGCTCCATAACTCAAGGCGATCTCCGTGAAGCGGCCCGCCCCACAGCCAACATCCAGAACTAATTTACCTTCAAGTTCCTCATGTTTCCAGCCAGAGTGTTCAAAAAAGCGATTTTTGGAAATAGGTAATCCCGAATGGCTATCAAGTTGCGTTTTCCTGAAAAGGTTCCACTGAAAACCGAAGTTGGCCAAATCGTGCTCGTTTGAAACGAACCGTGGTATGTTTTTTTTGACAGGATACCTGTGCTGGCAATTCTGGCATACCAGGATGCGGTTTTCTTCCTGGCCAAGTGTTTCAACGTCATCCTCCAGAAGAAGTTTTTCCTGGCAGTGCGGACATCTGACAATCTCAAGGAGTTCCTGCTTTATTTTTTCACCTTTCAACTATATTGAATTCCATAGTGTCTTCGCCATAATTCAAAGATTACCAGTGTAAACAATCGCTGGGAGTTCAAAAAGCCACGGCGCTGATAGTCTATCAATTGGCGAATGACGGTCTGGTCAAACAAATTGCGGTCGGCCTCTCGCAGCACCTGCTCGAAATAAGTACCCCAGCTCCCCTTGAACCATTGGTGCAAAGGCATGGTAAATCCCTGTTTGCGTTTCAGGTCTAATTGTTTAGGTAACAGGCTTTTTGCTAAACGGCATGGAAGGATTTTGCGTTCGCGTAGTCCCGCTCTGAAGTTATCCGGCACCTCTTGAAAGGCGAATTCAATAATTCTATGGTCCAGGTAGGGCGAGCGAACCTCAAGTGAAGTCAACATACTTGCTCGGTCCACTTTCACAAGGATGTCTTCCGGCAGGAACGTCAAGAAATCAACGGAAGTCGCCATTTGTAAAGGCGTGCCGGTTGAATCACAGAGGGCAGCTTTGTAAAATTCGGGAGACATCTGCCCTAAGTTTGCTTCTGACCAGACAGGGGCCAATAACCGCCGGCGCATCCCAGCGTCAAAGTAGATGTTGACCTGGGCGATGCTATAAGGAAGTTCAGATAAACATCCGAGGATATAGTTTCTTCCTTTGAGACCCGGCGGGAGGAGTTTGCCGGCCGCTCTGCACATCAGAGGTCGCAATGGATGTGGGGCAAAATACCTTAAGTATTTTTGTTGCTGTACCCAACAGTGATGGGGGTAACCACCAAAGAGTTCGTCACCGCCATCTCCCCCCAGTGCAACTGTGGCATGTTGGCGAATCAGGCGTGATATAAGGTATGTCGGCACCATCGAGGAGTCGGCAATGGGTTCATCATACTGTTTTGCTAAATCCGAGAGCACCTCTATCGAAGTCGGTTCCGCTTCCAATTCAGTATGATCTGTTCCGAAATGTGAAGCCACGAGGCGAGCATAGGGACCTTCATCGTATTTGTCATGTCCCGGGAAGGAAATAGTGAACGTCTTGACCGGTTTGGAAGCCACTTCAACGGCCATCGCGGTGACCAGGCTGGAATCAATCCCTCCACTGAGGAGAATTCCCACCGGTACATCCGCGATCAAACGTAAGCGAACCGAATCTCTGAGTAGCTCTTGAAACCGGCTGACTAATTCACTGATGTCGGTGTTATTCGTTTGGGTGTATGTGGGCAATCGCCAATATTGCCGAACCATCAGGTGGTCCATCTCTACATCATAAGCCATCATATGACCGGGAGGGAGCTTATGAATTCCCTTTAGAATGCACATTTCTCCGGGGATATAGCCATAAGCGAGGTAAAAATTGAGTGCTTCAAGATCGAGCTCTCGTGGGAAAGTGGGGTCCGCCATCAGGGCCTTAAGTTCCGAGGCAAATGTGAACCTACCATTCGAGTGGTAATAAAACAGTGGTTTTTGGCCAGCCCGGTCCCTGGCAATAAATAATCGCTTTTTTGATTTGTCATATAGTGCGAAGGCAAACATTCCATTGAGCCTTTCGAGGCAGTTTTCGCCCCAGGCTTGATAGGCCTGTAGGATTATCTCGGTATCACTGTTTGTTCGGAAGCCCAGGCCCATTGATATTAATTCCTCACGCAATCGGCGGTAATTATATATCTCGCCATTGAAAACTATGCAGAATTGTTCGTTGATATCTGTCATTGGCTGGTGGCCCGCTTGGGAGAGATCGATGATTGACAGTCGCCGATGGCCCAAACCGACGCGGCCTTTAGGTTCAAACCAAAGCCCGGCATCATCCGGCCCTCGATGACACATAGTGTCACGCATAATTGACAGGAGTTTAGTGTTGATTTTTAAATTTCGAGATGCTGTTCCAACAATGCCACACATTATAAAACGGACTTTATTACATTACTCCCTTGTTGAGACTATGCTTGTCGCTTCTGCATCAATACCGGATTGAAAACCACAATATTCCAATTAATTCGTGTAACGCATAGGTGCTTTGCGACAACGCAGATGTCTTGTAAGAATTAAGCTAGGGACCCAAAGGACCAAAACCCAGATGGTGGGTGTTGAGATAGGCTTGAACAGTTCAATCAAATTGTGATTTCCTTGTCATTGGAATTGTCTTTTTATTAGCTTTCAAGGTTAAGGATATGTTTTATTTTTCTATCCAAATAATTATTTTTGATATATTTACACAAGTTCGGGAATAATGACAGCGACAAACCTAAAAGACTTCCACACAATATTTTGGGATTGGCTTTGTTAAGATTGAGGGCTTTGTGAAACATTGCTTTGGCCAGCTTTACATCTCTGCCGATAACAAACCAACCTTCAACGAAGTAAAAGTTCGCTTTGGCTTTGTCCGCCCGTCTGGCGCTAATCCAGATATTTTTAACATGTTTATCTATTACATATAGAATTCTTTGCATTTGTTTTGTTCCCGTGGATAAACCTGAGCCATGCATCCTGTAGAAACCCAATGTCTGGGGCATGAACGTAATCTTATGCCGTCTTGCTATTCTGAGCCAGAGGTCCCAATCCTCGGCTGCGGAAACTTGGGGATCTTCGTCAAAAATACCGACCTCATTGAACACAGAAGCCTTTACTACAACGGATGAGCAGGCGATGAAATTATAGTGGAGTAATCTGTCGTACAAATTTCCTGTCTGGCATTTTCTTTTTGGTGTCGTGTTTGCATCATTGTATTTTCTATCCGGGCTTCTAATTTTGAGAGGGCAGCCGATTAAGGCTGTCTCAGGATCTTCTCTTAAGCACTTTATCTGGACTTCCAGTTTTTCAGGCGACCAAGTATCATCGTGGTCAAGAAAGGCGACAAATTGACCTTTTGCGGCTCGGATGCCCTTATTCCTTGGTGCTGCCGGCAGGCCGCTGTTTTTGTCAAGCCGGATTATTCTTATGCGTTGGTCGTCTAAGGCTTTAATTATTTCGCTGGTGTCATCGCTCGAGCAGTCATCAACTATAATCAGTTCCCAGTTTTGGAAAGTCTGATTGATAACCGACGAAATCGTTTCCTGGATAAAATTTCCACAATTGTATGCGGCGATCACCACTGATACTTCAGGCGTTTTCATGTTGAGTATCCTTCATTACTCTCAGGCCTTCACGCACACCCATAGGAAACATTTGCAACTCTTTTTTGATCTTATCAGTACAATACGTTGTATTTTTGGGTCGTGGAGCTATACCTTTGAAAAACGAATTTCTCACTGCTTTTATGAGGTTCCTGTC
>Ga0114925_10000988_pt1 | contig 13588 bp, 21 predicted proteins | sample SumtaG_2_FD_87287 | JGI IMG/M metagenome (GOLD analysis project Ga0114925, IMG submission 87287) | Deep subsurface microbial communities from Indian Ocean to uncover new lineages of life (NeLLi) - Sumatra_00607 metaG | ecosystem: Environmental > Aquatic > Marine > Oceanic > Sediment | place... | reverse complement strand
TTCAACGATCAGCGCGCCCGCGGCGTCGATGTGCGCAGTCACCCAGTCGATGACTGCCTGCTGGTATTTGCTGAGGGTAATCACTTGCCACCTCCGATGACGTCAACGACATCAACCTCGATGTCGTCGGTGAAGGTGTCTTCGGTGACCATCTCGACAACGTCGTCGATGGCTTCCTGAAGAGTGGGCTTGCGGGTGAGGCAGAGCCCGTCGTTGTCAACGATCTTGAACTCACCCTTGTCGGTGGTCTCGATCAGGTAGGTCTGGACGATTCGTACTTTCACTTGGCTGCTCCGTTTTTCAGTTCAGACTCTTATTATACACGAAAACGCTCCCGTGTCAAATCCGGGGATTATGTTAAGTGGGGTGGATTCCTACTTGACCGTGTAATCGTCAAATAAAAACCCCCCTCACCATCGCTGGATCGGGGGGCCGGAGCGTGACTCGTCCTATTCGAATTCGCGCTTAGCTGCTTGGATGTATCCGTAGTGATCGCTGCTGCCAAAGCCCTCATCCTCCGGGAAGGATTCGAGGTCGCAGCAGATGTCGTAGAGTCGGTTCGCGGTGTCGTCGTTGTTGACGTCGAGGTCTAACTTGCGTGCCACGTTCGCCATCACATTCAGAACGAGAAGCGTGGTGTTGAAGTCGTTCTGTTCGTACTTGCTGATGATGCTCATCTGTTTTGCTCCGAGAGGTTGGGGGGCTTTCGCCCCCCGTCCGTGGGTTGCTACGCAGCCAGTGCGTAGTCGGTTGCCTTACCGATCAGGGTGTGCAGCTTCTGCGAGCGCTGCGTGTACGTGCTAACCGGGGAGCCTTTGAAGGCTTCGGTCGCAGCGTTGAACAGCGTCCAGTTGGTGCGCTCACCGTTGTCGTTCAGGTGCTCGACGTGGCTGGGCTCGTAGTACTCACTGACCACCTTCTCAACACGCTGAGTGTTGATGATGCCCTGACGCAGCATCTGGATGATGGTGTGATTGACTGTCGAGTCCTGCATCTGCGCGGCTTTGTACCGGGCGACTTGCTCGGCACGTTGCTCAACCGACTCGGTGAACTGACCCATGAAGCCCTCAACCATCGCGCGCAGGTCGCGCATGATGAAGGTGGTTTGCTTGCGCTTCAGGACCACGCTGCCGAACAGATCGAGGTTGGTGCAGATCGAGAGCGCTGCGCCACCGCACAATTCCCAAGGCAGGGTCTTGTTGTTGGCGGAACGAACGCCGAAGCAGATCTTCTCTTCTTCGCAGGTGAAGTTGAGCACTTCGATCAGGCCGAACAGCTGCGTGTCGTTGCGAGCCATGGCGTACTGCTCCTCGCCGAACCTGAAACCCTTCGCCTCGGCGACGTCCTGAATCAGGTCGATGCCTTGGGAGAAAGGAACGGGCTTGTGCGAGCGTGTATGCAACGCGAGGGTTGCTTCGTCGAACGTCGCGAGTTGTTCGCGGGTTACGACGTTGTCATCTTTTGAGAACATTAATGACATTTCTATTGCTCCAGTAATGTAGCTTAAATTGCTACGATGGAAGTCATTATACACGTCAGCGCTGCTGTGTCAAGTCGGGGTGATTATGTTAACTGTCCAGATTGCTCGCGATCACTTTCCCGTCGTCATCGACCACGCGCCAGTACCTGACCGCGGTCCACCGACCGAACAGATCGCGCGCTGCTTCTTCTGCTTTCTCGGCAGTGTCATGCTTGACGTTGTTACCAGTCCATTCATCAGGACCGCAGCTGACCGTGTGAACCTCGACGTGATACTTCATGACTGCTCCTTGCCGAAGTCGTGACCCGCGCGCCATGCGGCGTAGCCCAGCGTGCCCTCTTGTACCCAGTGCGGGCGCATGCCATCGACACCAGCCCAGAAAGCGTTGCGGTGGCTGGCACCGCTGCGACGTGTGCCGTTCACGTAGAACTCACTGTTGATGTCGCGTGCGAGGGTAATGCACGCATCGTACATCTGGCGGAGGTCTCGGTTCTTGAATCGGTTTGTCATCTGCTGGTCCTATTAATACGTAGAATTTTTTTTTCTAGATTTAGCTTTCCAATTTTTTCACTCGACCGCGGCAAGCGTTGCGCTTCGCTGCCTTTTTCCGATCCTTCATTGGACCACCCTTGCGCATGAAGTCGGGTGTCCGGTTGCGTGTCTTGATCTTCATCTCTTAGCTCCTGTCTGGTGGAGAGGGAAGGATTCGAACCTCCAAGGTTTGCCCTGCTTCGGGGTTACAACCCGACCGATTACCGTTCTCGCACCTCTCCGCAGAGATCCGGGGAGTTGCCTCCCCTCGCAGTTCCAGATTCGTACCCGGTTTCTCCCGGTCCTGTAACCACTTTGAAGAGCAGTGAGATCATCAGCCCTGTCCCTCCTACTCCCGCTTGGGCGCGGGTATCAACGGCAGTGCGCTTCGCATCGCTTTGCTTACTTCACTGCTCATCAAAATGGTCAGATCAATGTGAGTTAAATCCTTGCCTGAGTGGTGCGGTTTCTGCCTGCGGGTTAGGGACTAATTCCGACTGACACCCTATTGTATGTACCTGCTGCCTTTGCCGCGCCACCGTTGTGGCGCATCGTCCTGCTCCGTTTCCTATGATGGGAGTCAGTATACACGAAAGCGCAGCCGTGTCAAGCTCCAAGGATTATGGTAACCACCTTCCAGACTATCGCGACCGGGACTGCAGCCAGCAGCAGGTATGTACAGGCAAGAAAGAGGTACCGGACTCCGATAAGAACGAAGCCCAGTACCGCCATCGGGTACACGTACAGGTACATGAATGGGACGGTAATCATTGAGGCCAGTCTCCATCCTTGCGTGCAACGGCTACCTTGTCCGCAGGTATCCATGCTCGGGCTTGGTTACAAGCGAACCCGTCAAAGATATCTGCACTGGTCACCAGCTCAATGCCTTTCGCTTTACACTCGTCTAGAGTGGCGAGGTTGTTCACCAGCTCAAGGAAGTGTGGAAACATCGTGAGCACGAAAGGCTCCGGTGCCACGTCTTCAGCGCTCGCATTCACTGCGAGCAACATCAGCGTGGTTAGTATCATCGTCTTCTTCATCTTCATCTCTCCTCTATCGTTGAATCGAACGGGGGCAGCGACCCAGACCACCAACAGTTAGGACATGCCCGCCGCTGTAATAGCAGTAGGTCACTCCCTTAACTGTACGCTGACCGGTCAGGTAGTAAGTCAGCGCGAATGCCGAACTCGACATCAGCAGCAGGGTGATTAACACGATCAAGTTTCTCATCTTCATATCTCCTCTACCTTTTCAGGTTCCTCTTTAACAAAGCTGATGCCATCGGCACAGCCCAAATAGTAAGCCTTGCGCGCAAGCTCTCTGACCTTGTCAGCGATGCACGGCAGGATTCCCTCGCACGTTTCATCCACCATGTCGCGCAGGAGATCGTGCGTGCGTCGATCAATCTCGCTCTTACTCATTACTCTAGCTCCTCATCATGTAGCATGACTTCGTAATCCTTCTTCACGACGCCGAGATTCTCATCGCCGCGCCAGTGCGGTTTGACCCACGATACTTTCCCTGTCTTGTAGTGTCGGAAGAATCCACGCACCTGATGCAGTCGCTTGCGTGGCTGGTACATAGTTGCCCCGGTCTGCTCCGGGTCGGGCTCGTCCACTTCCAGCTCGACAATGAAATGTTCGAAGTGCGGGTGATTGCGTTGCTTGCGCAGCCGCTTGCGCTTGAATGTCTTGCCCGGTGTCGGGGGTATTCCCAGCTGCCTGCGCCGGAGCATCGATGACAGGTGGAACGATTGAATCCATACCAAGATGCAGGTCCGTATCATCTCGACAACCTGCTGCCCCTTCTCATTAACTTTGACACCATCAGCGATGGCATTCAGGAACGTCGTCTCACTTTCGAGCATTCCTTTGTTAAAGTGCAGCTCGACTGGGCAATAACTCAGCCGTTGCTCGGGGTGGACTTTGCCGTCCATCAATTCAACCCCGATGGGTCGGTAGAATGCGATGTTGCAGTCGATGAACTTGTCGCCTGCCTCGACATGCAGTTCCGGGTAATCTTTGCCCGCCTCGCTCTCTTGCACGCATAACAAGATGTCATCTTTACCGAACCCGGTGATCACGAGCGTGCACCATTCGAACGGCAGGTTAATCGGTCGTGTGTTGCGGATGAAATCCAGCTCAGGTTTGTACTTGTCAATGATCTGCATCAGCGTGGTGATCTCTACCTTGTACTTGGTCGATGATCGAACGATGCGTGCGTTGTAAGCATCGACTGGCGCGCAGTCGCGCATCATCTTCTCGAACTCTTCGTCGCTCGGGGTGCGGAACAGTTCGTCGTTCATCGCCATGTACTTGGGCTTACCTTTCGGAGGTCCAGACCCAAGTACAATGTGCTCGACGTATTCGAGCCACTCCAGCCACGCGTGAAACGCAGGACCCAGTGCTCCCGGTTTGTGACTGCGTTGTCGGGTCATGAGCGTAGCTCCTCGTAGTACGCTTTGAATTCATCAGTAGCTGAGTCCAGTTGACCGTACGCTACGACGTCCTTAATGTATGTGTCACCGTGCTCAAAACTGCCGAACGTGTGGGGTGACTTCACGGCCAGCATCCAGCGTGCGTACTCGTTCGCCTTGTCTGACTTCGCGCTCGCGTACACCTTCAGGACTTTCCATGTCCAGCCGCCGCGGGCATCGACGAACGTGGCGTGCGGTGCCTCGACCGTTGCTACCTTCTTAAGTGACATTGCCGTGCTCCTTGTCGAACGCTGCCAAAAACTGCGGGGTGCAATAGGACCTGTCGGCAACCCAACCCCACTTCGTTAACTTGATCCGGTTAGTGCCACCAAAGACCAGTCCGGTCTGATGGCAGAAGTCATTGCCAGCATCGCAGGCTTCGAATATTGCCTGCGCCATCTCATAGACATCGATGCCGATCAGTTCGTAATCGTTTGGGTCTTCAAGCGACATGGTCTTTCTCCCGGAGCCAGTCCTCGACCGTGAGGGTGCAGCCGTCCACTCTCTTCAGCAGTGCGTCCCAGCTGATCTTGTCCCAGTACTGTCGGTGTCCTGCAGCGACGTCGAACAGTGCATCAGCCAACGCTGACTCACTGCGCGCGACTGTCCTGACCTTGCGGTCGGGTGCTTCGCGAAGTAGCAGCGTCACCTGCTCATCGAGGTCAGCCTTGCTGACTGAGGGACGGGTGTAGTAACACTCACTGCACTTGCGTGCAGTGGTGTTACCCTCGTGCCCGCAAGCGGGGCATGTCCATGGGGTTGTCATGCGAGGTACTCCTGTTCCGTGTTCATGACGTTGTAGACGTGGCGCAGTTCGTACTCGACTGTGTCACCGAACTCGCCCTCGATCATGAACGGCTCGTTGGCTAACGTAGCCGTGACCTTGTTGCCATCGACTTCGACGACTCGGGTCCAGATACGCTCACCACTGGGCACATCGTCGATGCGCTGTATGCCGACCTTGGCGTAGACACCGGGCTGCACTACCTCGCGCATGTGATCGATGGACGACACTTCGAACGTGTCGGGATGTTGCTGCGCCATTCCTTGCGCGCATATGAATGAGTGGCTCATGACTTGTATGCTCCTTTGCGGTCAATTACATCTCGGATTACGCCTTCGCTGACGCGAAAGCGCGCGGCTAGATCACCACAACTTAGATCGAATGGTTTGTCGTGGTGACTGGGATTAGATCGGTACTGTTGCCACGCGAGGTCGTTCGCTTTATAAGCATGGCGCACGTCTTCGACTTGCTCATCGGTGAGCGCGCGCTTGCGACCTTGCTTCTTGTACTTCTTCTCGTAGGTCTGCAGGTTGAGTTCCATCTGCGTGATGCAGAGTCCGTTGATCTCGATCACCTCCTCGCAGTGAATCATTCCTGATGCGAGTCGGGGGATGACGTACTGGTCAAGTGTCCAGCCGTGGTCATCGACGCCGACAATAATGGTGCCGGAGTTATCCAAGGTGCGACCCAGTACCGTGAAGTTATTCGGCAGGTACTGAGCCACATCCTTGGTCTTACCGGTGTGGGCGATTGCGATCCTCATTAGACCGCTACTCCGCGACGTGCACTGACTCGAACGGAAATGACTTCCTTCTCCTCAGTGTGCGCAGTGACCAGCTGGTGAGACGGCTTCAGCTTCGCAGCAACAGCCTTCCAGTCGATCAGGGTGCGCAGAGAGGTGACGACCAGCGCGCGGAAGTTAGTATCTTCCAGCGCATCGACGCCAGCTTCGATCAGCGTATTGCGGATCTCTCGCTCGCGATCTTTCAGGTCTGCCATCTGGGCTCGGACGAATCCGAGTTCATCGGCGAGTCCTGCGACTTCGATTACTTTCCTACTCACGATCTTGCTCCTTCTATTCCTATATATTGTGAATCGAGACTCACAATAACACGGGAGCGCTGCCGTTGTCAAGTAGGCGTAATTATGTCAAGTAGGATCAATCACTTACGGGGGGTTACTTCTGTACGAGCGGGAAGTATACGATCTGTTTGAATTTCTCAGCGGAGTTAATCAGTCCTGCATCGTGCAGGTCATCGATGATTTGCGTGCGTCTTCTTGGATCGATGCCTCGTGTGTTGCGAGTGATGACTGACTTCGGAGTGAAGCCGTGCTGGAGTGCGTTGCGTTGGTCGGGACTGTTGCTGGTTTGGTTGATGTACTTCATCGGGTTGTTGATGATGCGTTCGATCTTAAAAGAATCCTTCTCGGTGTAGCTCTCACCTGAAGCCGTCGAACTTACCTTAGCCTCCCAGCAATCGTTGCTCCATGTCACGAGGTCGATTGCCCACTTGCACAGATTGATGTCGATGACTGGTCGGTGTGCGTCTACCCCTACCGCTGCGAGCCCTGCAAGGATAAGTGCATTTTGATTTGCACGTGCCCAGCTGTATTGACCCGCTCCACTTCGTTTACCAGATGTCTCCTCAAACTTTTCGAATGTGGAGTAAGTGCGGTTGTCTTTAAACCTGACTTCCGTGAAATCACCGTCAGCAGGCTCATGATCGCGGAGCTGTTTTGCATGCTTAGCAATTGCAGATGGAAATACAGTACTGCGATTTAAGTTTCTGCTCCGATACTCCGTACCGGTATCAAAGAGAATGAAACGATTAATAAAACCTGTCTCGGATGCCACACTGGTCAACGCATCCATCAGCTGGTCCGGTTGAGCAGTAGCAAGTACCGTAAGGAAGGGATACTCAAGAGCCGGGATTGTATTCTTACGCCCCGGAGTTCCAGCAACACTAGAGTTCGCCGCACCGAAGAGGGAGATAACGTGACTCAGTATTGTGAAATCCTGTGAGTTGGCGTTCCTTGCCGATGCCATGTAACGAGCTGCCTCATCCCATATCCAGCATGCCATGCCTTCCTCGACAATGACGTCGAGCATCGCATAGTAAGATTGGAAACCCCGAAAGACGACCTCGTCCAGTCCGAGTTTCTTTCCGAATTTAGTGATAGCCCGTAACACTGAATCCTTCCCTGACCCTGTCGAACCAGTGACCATCAGATAAGGTTGCAGTGGTGTCCGCCAGTGCTGCACGACGTAGTGATTACAGGTTGCTATCGCAGTGCACATGATTCCGGCAGCTAACCCGAAGATAGGTTGATCTTTATATGACTGTCGGTACGCCCATTGGCTAGCTTCACCGATAAGACCGGGCACCTCCAGCAACGAATGATCGAATGCCAGCCGCGTAGGCTCAGGCTTGAGATTCGGTGGGGCCAGCACCAGCTTGCCCTCGTCCTTGCCACTCCCTGTCCACCTGCGCAGTGCTGTGATCACTGGCATGCTCATCCAATCTTGCAGCGTCGTGAATCCCTTCGTACGATCACCCGCATGATGCTTCTCGATGGTGTTAACAACGGAGCCCTTGCGGTCTTCGAGTTCGTCTTCATCCTCTTGGATGACAGTGAGCACTGCACCCATCACGCGTTTGATTTTGTCTGCTTGCCATTCCTGATGGCATAGCGCACCCGTGCACGCATGCACATAGTCGTGACGTGACCCTTCCGTCGGATAGAAACGAGTGAACACCGCAGCGACTGCGACCTCATCGGCATAACGTTCGATGTCCAGCTTGCTCAGCTCGGTGAACTCGGCATCGACATCATTGGCAAAGTACATGCCGCCTTCAGGGTGGTGAGATGGAGGGATGACTGACTGTGCCCCCGTGGAACGGATCTCGATGATGGTGCCCAATTCGGACACCTGCCACTTGTGAGTTTCGGCACCGACGATGCGGTACACGTAGTGAGAATCTTCTTTGCCGGTGCGTCCGTAGATGTATGTCTCAGGCAGAATGTATTCAGCTACCCAGACAGCCTCTTCCATGTCCAGATCGATGTCGGTGGCGTGGTCAGAAGCTTCGCCCCAGAGCGCGCCGATATTATCTCCCGGCTTAAATGCTCCGTTTTTGAAATCTTCCTCGACCAGCCGGAGATGAGGCCAGTTGGTACCTTTGGGGCGTTTTGACTTGCTACGAAGCGGTACCGTGTACACCCCCCTCGCTAGCCAGTCCTCTGCGGTTTGCGCAAGGAAGTCAGTTGATTTACTCTGTGCCAACTCGTCCTTCCTCAGGGTCTGGGTACCGGGGAGGGGGTGTTAATGACCGACACGGAAATTGCGCTCCCTCTCCAATTTTGATGAGTGTTTATTGTTTGCTGGGCTGACCAGACTAGCAGATCAACCGGAGCACTGGAAATGGTCTTTACCCAACTGGGCTCATGACGAGCATCAACCCCGACTGCCAAGAATGTGGCCTATTCGCCACGGCACATACAGTGTGTATGGATGGGGATGGGCCTCGGAAAAACGTCAAGGTGATGGTAATCGGTGAGGCTCCCGGCGCACAGGAAGACAAACGAGGCGTACCCTTTATCGGTGACTCCGGTCGAATTCTGCGCAACGAGCTGCAGAAAAATGACCTCCTCGAAGACACCTACATTACCAACCTCGTAAAATGTAGACCCCCCAAGAATCGAACTCCCACCGCAGCAGAAATTAAAGCGTGTCGTCCCTACCTCGACGACGAGATCGCAAAATTAAAACCTTCATACGTCGTCACTGCCGGAGTTCCCGCGACTAAAACTTTGTTTCGCGGCAGAGCTAAGATCAATCAATATCATGGCGAGGTCATTGAGAACTCTAAAGTCAATTTTGTGGGAATGCCAATATTCCATCCGGCTTACACGCTGAGAGATCCTTCCAAGCTCCCCGGTTTGCAAGATGACATTGCTCGACTTGCCCGCCTCATCGAGAGCGGCCTGCGCAATGACACAGTCAACTGGTCGGTCGTTAGGAAGGGAAATCTCGATACGTTTCTCGCAGAATTCAAGGCGGCAACCGAGTTCGCATACGACTGCGAGACATCGGGGCTTTTCCCCTTCGAAAGACAAAGTTACGTTACCGCAATTGGAATCGCTTTCGCTCATAAGACTTGGGTGATTCCGGGGTTTATGCACCCGGATTTCCAGCGCTACTCCCATTCCCCGTTTGTGCACGGTGACGCTCTTGGGAAACTGATGCGATTGCTGTTTGCGATTGCCCATAAAAATAAAACGAGGACGTACGCTCAGGGGGGCAAGTTTGATAACAAGTGGATGAAATGCAAATTCGGAGGGAGTTTCCGACTGACGTTCGACGTAATGCTCGCACATCACGTGCTCGATGAAAACCTAGCTCACGATCTGACCAGCATGTGCCGCACACACCTTGATGAGCCTGAGTACGACATCCCGCTCGCCGAAAAGCAAGGCAAATCCACCAAGCCGGTGCGCAACTATAAGTACTGCGGACAGGACGCTGCGTACACGCTCAGGCTGGGGAAACTGTTCGAGGAGATGCTTCGGGAGCAGCCCAGCCTGCACAAGCTCTACTGGAGCCTGACGATGCCTGCTGCGAGAGCGATGGAAGATGCCGAGATGGAGGGGCTCACCATCGATGAGCCTGCCCGCAAAGAGATCGGGCTGCAGCTGCTGTCAGAGAAGATCACAGCGCGCGAAGAGTTGAACGAGCTGGCTGGCTGTGAGGTGAACTGGAATTCACCACAGCAGATTGCACGCCTGTTATACGAGGATCTTGGTCTCACGTGCAGGGTATTCACTGCGAAGAAAGCACCGTCCACCTCTGAAGAAGCGCTGAGCTACCTCAAACATCCTGTCGTTGACAAGCTGCTCGAATTCCGTGGTGCCGATAAAAACTTTAACGTGTACATTCGCGGCTGGGAGAAGTACCGAGTAGATAATAAATATTATTTTGACTACAAGCTCCACGGCACTGTCACTGGACGTTACAGCTCACCGCTGCATCCAATTCCGCGCGACGGAAAGATCCGCAACCTGATCACTGCGCCCAAAGGTTGGACGTTCTGCGCGTTGGATCTTAGTACAGCGGAGATGCGCATCGCGGCGCACCTCTCTCGTGATCCTGAAATGATGCGCTGCTTCACTGACGACATAGACGTGCACTGGCGTACGATGATTGAGAATTTATCTATCAGTCAGGAGAGCGAGTGGACGGACAGAGTGTTCGACACTGCTGATGAGCTACGTCCGTACGACCGGAAGCGTGGCTCTTACAGTCATTGCCTCGACATCATGCTCGAAGCAGGACCCAAAGCCTGCATCAAGGTCGAACCGAAATGGTACGACGGCAGAACGCGCGCGAAAGCAATCAACTTCGGATATATTTTCGGCATGTACCCCCCCAAGTTCATCGAGCAGGCGAAGAAAGATTACAACTGGGAGCCGACGATGGCCGAAGCTAAGAATTCACGTCGCGCATACTTCCGCCTGTACTCCAGACTCGAGGATTGGCACAAGAAAACTAAACGCCTTGCCCGCGCGAACGGTCACGTGCGTTGCCTGACTGGTCGGTTGCGCAGGCTTCCCGGCATTCATGCCAAAGACAAACACATACGCATGGAGAATGAACGTCAATCGGTTAACGCTGGCGTGCAATCCATGATCGGAGACTATAAACTAATGCTCCTGATCCAGATCCACCAGACCTTCCCGCGCAACAAATGTCGGCTCGTCGGAGAACATCACGATGCAGTGCTGACCATAATAAAAAACGAGTACGTTGACGAAATTGTCCCGAAGATGTTGAAGATGGCAAAACGACCGAAGCTGATGAAGACATTTAAAATCAAACTCAACATCCCAATGGAGGGTGAGGCGGAGTTAGGTCCATGGGGTAAAGGGGTGAAGTACGATGCCGCAGCCTGAACACATTAGTTTCAGCGAAGTCAATTCGTATAGACGATGCCAAAAGGCATGGCAGTACCGCTATGCTCAGAAGATCAAGCGCAAGTTCAAAGGAATTAGGCTTCTTAAGGGTGAGATCCTTCACGAAATGCTTAACGCTTACGTGTTCGCCAAGATAGACAAGCACTACACCGGTCATGACCCGTGGGACGTGCTCGATACGTACGCCGCAGAGTTCGCCACCTATTTTGAGCAGGAGCGCGACATGCACGGGGATGTCATCGGCGACTGCGGCAAGATTTTTGAGGGCTACCTGCGCAAGTACCGTAAAGATCCGCTGACGTACGAGGCGAGCGAGATCAAGGTCGAGGTAGATCTGAACATCGAGCCGTTCAATATCCCTGTCACATTCATCGGCTTTATTGACAAAATTGCAACTGATCCACAGGGACGTCGATGGGTCATGGACCACAAATTCCTGAAGTCCATCCCTACCGCGGATGATAGGTTCAGCGAGCTGCAGCTACTCCTCTACGTCTGGGCCTACGGCATGGAGAATCCAAAAGAGAAGCTCGATGGCGTTTGCTGGGACTACGCACGTTCAAAGGCACCGACGGAGCCAGAGGTACTGAAGAAGGGAGGACTGTCGAAGCGCAAGAATCTGGACTGCGATCCGTATACTTATCTCAAGGTAATCCGACGGGAAGGTCTCGACGCAAAGGAATACGTGGACATGCTGGAGCTGCTCGAAGGGAAGGAAGACACATTCTTCGAGCGTGTGTTCCTACCAACTCCCAGCACCGACATGATCATTGAGGTGGTCAATGATTTCCTGCAGACTGCAGCAGAAATTCAGATAAAGAGAGACGATAGACGTTGCACTCGTAGCATGTCATCGTTCAACTGTTCCACCTGTGAGTACCGACTGATCTGCGAGGCTGAGGTCCGTGGTCTCGACGCTGACTTCATTAAGAAGAGCGAATACGTGGAACGAGGAAGCGCTAATGGCTAAAAGAAAAGTTCTGAAGAAAAGGAAGCCGGGGAAGAAACCGGCTGAGAAACCTACTTCTATCCTCGACAGGATCAAGCCGGTAACGGAACTCAAAACCAATCTGGTTATGCTTGTATACGGTCGCTCAGGGAGTGGTAAAACACACTTCGGTTCGACGTTCCCGCGACCGATCCTGTTCATTGACACAAACGAGCGCGGCACGGAGACCATTGCGCAGGAAGAAGACATCGATGTCGTGCGTGTTACTGAGTGGGGTGAATTCGACGAGCTGTACTGGGCACTGCTAAACCGTGAAACTGCAGTGCAGTACGCATCCGTTGTCCTCGATCAGATAACCAATCTGCAAGATATCGGTATGGCAGAGGTGCTGCGCAAGGGGCGTAAGGGACGCGACGAGACATTCACTCAGCGCAACTGGGGGCAACTCTCCGGCATGCTGAAGCAAACCATCAGTGATTTCCGCGACCTGTCGGATAACTACCACCTTTTAATGATTGCGCACGAGCGCATCGACGAGCCCGGTGACGAAGAAGAAGAACACATCGAGCCCAACATCGGTGCTCGTGTGATGCCGTCAGTAGGATCTTTCTTAGATGGTGCGGTTGATGCCATCGGAGCGACATTCATTAAGGAAAGATGGGAGACTCAAGACAAAGAAGAAGTGCGCCACGTGGACTACTGTATGCGGATCGGCCCACACGCATTCTATTCGACAAAGATCCGCAGACCGGTGTCCGCAGGACCAATCCCTGAGCTGATCGTCAACCCGACGTTCAAAAAGATCAAGGATCTGATCTCGGGCAAAATTAAGAAACGTAAAGTTAGGAGACGAAGCTAATGCCGAAGAGAAAAGCACCAAGTAAAAAGCGCGGGTCTAAAAAAGCGCGCGGAGGGCGACGGGGCAAGTCCAATGTCATCTCAGTAGATTTCACGGACGTTGAAGCCGGGGGTGGAATGCCGACACCTGACGGTTATTACGTTGCTGAAGTCATGAGTGCTAAACAGGAGGTAGCCGCGTCAGGCAATGAAATGATCGAGGTGCGTTGGAGGACGCATATCGGTTCGACCGTGTTCGACCGGTTCGTGTTGGTACCACAGTCACTGTGGGTACTGCGCACTGCATTGAACTGCATGGGCTACGACACACCGGATGGTCAGTTTGACATCGACATTGACGATCTGGTCGGCGACAAGTGCGGTTTGGAAATCCAAAACGAGGAGTATGAAGAGAAGGATCAGCCTCGCGTAACTGGTTACCTCACGGAGGAAACGGCAGAGCAGTACGTGGAGGAGCAGGGAGGAAGCGTGGAGACAGAAGAAGAGGAAGAGTCCGAAGAAGAAGAGGAAGAGGAAGAAGAGGAAGAAGAAGAGACT
>Ga0114925_10000987_pt1 | contig 13591 bp, 12 predicted proteins | sample SumtaG_2_FD_87287 | JGI IMG/M metagenome (GOLD analysis project Ga0114925, IMG submission 87287) | Deep subsurface microbial communities from Indian Ocean to uncover new lineages of life (NeLLi) - Sumatra_00607 metaG | ecosystem: Environmental > Aquatic > Marine > Oceanic > Sediment | place... | reverse complement strand
CAAAAGGAAGCCACCTCCTTTGGAGGTGGTCTATAATATTCCTAAAAAGATTAATTCAAAGGCTATGCCTTTAAAAGCCTTTTGGCTTGGAAACCACCACCTGCTTTGCAGGTGGTCTTTTACATGCAAAAAAAGATTTTTATTTGGAAAGGAATATTATCTGGAAAGAAGCCCTTTTCTTGATGACATCAATTTATTCTTTTCATGTTTCCTCTGTATTTTACCTGCGTATAGCAATAAATATCCACCCATATTTATTGATTATTAGTTTTCCTTTCGTGCTTTTAAAAAATAAATCCGGTTATTGTTCTTGAATACATTGGAAAAATTGAAGATAAAGTTAAAGATGGATTATTAAATCTACCAATTGAATACTATTTAATGATTTCTGCTGCAGAGTTCTCACAGGATAAACTGGCTATAGATTTTTTGCAGTTTCTCAGGGATACTGCATTACAATCTGGATGGTTTATACAAATAGGCAGTGGCCGAGCTGTCCGCTTTTTTTATGATTTTTTGCGGGACATACAGATTTCTGCCTCTACCGATATCCTTTGATAAGGTTCGCCGAAGAACCTCAGCATCGTGCGTTAAAAGACCATATTCCGATGTTGTTTCTCTACTCTAACCCACTGATCAGAACTCCTAAGAATTAGCTCTGGCCAGATATCAGAAGGTGCCTTATCGAAAACGGTCTCAGCATCGACCCGAAGGATGTGCCAATCACCTCTCGACACTTCTTGCTCTAGTTGAGCTGGTGCCCAACCGGCGTAACCTGAATGGACATGAAACCTTTCTCCTGTGCTCGAATGGTCGACATCCGCTGGAGCACTAACAGGCCTGAGCTGATATATATATCATCAAAAACAAGATCAGACTCTTCAGGCTGATTATTTGATCGTATGAGCAGCAACATCCAGTTGCTGGCGACCGGGCCACCGATGTATACAATATCCTTCCGATTCCGCAGTCCATCTATCTCCGGAAACACTCTGGAAAGTTTAACCTTGGTGGGTTGATTGATGACTAGACCCGTCGCGCCGTACCAGCCGTAATCGATCAAGAGGACGACAGTTTCCGAGAAGTTTGGGTCTCTGAGGTGTGAACTGGCGACTAGAAAATTCCCTTTGGCCAGCTTCGCCTCAGCCAGTAAACTACCCGGCGATGGGAAAGTGACAGGAGACCGGTAAGGTAGCAACACCGAGTACTGGCCGGAATACGTTACCCCGATAAGAAACATGCCAGGCACTATTGCAAGCATTATTAATGTGATCGCAGTTGCAATGAAAAATGACTCTTTTCGAATTCGCACATATTTATTTAATGGCATAACACCTCTCAGGCACCTCCGTCTCGAATAGTCCGTTTAAGTATACTACGTGGATTTTATTAACGAAAGAACTTTACAGGATTAGTAAATGCAACCAAAACAGCTAAGGTCATTAATCTATTTGCAAATCCGTACGGTCCCCTTGTAAAACCTTCGGTTGATGGTAAATTTGTTTATACTTTGAGACAGAAAGGGATTGAAAGAATAATGAACAGTCCTTTGAAAATTAGCTGCTGCTATATTAAAATCTATGTATCTATTCAGCCACAGAGTCATTAAGGTCGCAGACATCGGGCACAGAGAGTTAGATATTATATAAAAATATTTGAAATTAAACTTTTAAAATTAAAATTCAGGATATCTTCATAAATCTACTGAAATATTCTATAATAAAACCTTTGTTTCTCTGTGGACTCGGTAATATAGTTATATTCCTGGTAATATAATTATATTCCTTTGTCTCTGTGGTTAATACATGAATAGTTACAAATCTATTTGATTAGGTGCGACATATTAGTACCTTAACCCTGATTTTCTTGCCCAACAGGCAAGAAAATCTCTGTAATCTGGAATGTGGCTTATCCACTTTAGGGAGGAACAGCATGACTGAGTCAAAACTCAAAACCATGGGCCAGCAATTTGGCCGCCGTTCCTGGGCGGAACCCTGGTACTACAGCGTAACTTTACCATCTTTACTGCAATTTCATCTTAAAAAGGCTATAAATAAGCCTAAAAACATGCTTAAAATGTATTCAAAATGTCTTTTTAAGTAAAAGTTACGCTGTAGTACTAGGTAGTAATCGAAAGTGAGGAAGATCATATGAACGGCAAAGCAGGAGAAGATGGCCGGAACGGCTTTTCAGGAGTTGATGAACCGGCAGGCAGAACCAAATTTGCGGCTCGGGCTTTCTCAAAGCTCAAGAAGGCAATAGTCCGGTCTCTCCAAATACCAAAAAAAGTCGATTTACCTATCTATGTAAAAGACATTGTAGGCGACATCAAGCAATGGGACGAGCGCGACATTTTGTTTGCCCGGACAGATCTCTTCTATTATTTCGGCTCGGACAGTCCTGAATATAAGGCTTACTATGAAGCGCATCCCGAGTATCTGGAATATGATACCCGGGTTAACAACCTACCAGGCATGGGGAAAACAGGCGGTGTTGACACACCAATGTTCGATGCTCAGTTCGAGGTAATCGCAAAAATTGCTTCCGAGTCTTTTGTAGATGGAGAAATTGCCCCCCATAAAACCGAAATTACATCGGAGCATATAGCCAGGAAGGTGAAGGCACTCGCCAGACTTTTTGGGGCTGATCTGGTGGGGATTGGACCCCTGCGCTGGGAGTGGGTTTACAGCCATGTCGGCCGGTCGTTTGGTAACAGTGAAGGTTTCCAGAAATGGGGTGAACCGATAGACCTTATCCATAACACCAGCGCAATTGTGATTGGCATCCAGATGGATTACAATCTGATCCAGAGCGCGCCGGATTTTCCGGAGCTGCTGGCAACGGCTAAAGGGTATGCCACCGGTGCATGGATCTCGATTCAACTGGCTCAATACATTCGTATGTTAGGTTTTTCAGCCAGGGCTCACCACCTGTATAACTACCGGGTTCTTGCCGTGCCGGTCGCTGTGGATTGCGGTTTAGGGGAGCTTTCCCGTGCAGGCTTCATGATCACGAGAAAGTTCGGACCGGCATTACGCCTGGCTGTGGTCACTACGGATATGCCTATGGTTCATGACCCTCCCGTTGACATCGGCGTCCAATCCTTCTGTGAATCCTGCAAAATCTGTGCGGAAAACTGCCCCGTGGGTGCTATTCCTGTGGGCGAAAAGGTTGAGTTCAACGGTATGAGAAAATGGAAACTGGACGAACAAAAATGCTTTCGCTACTGGCATGCGGCAGGTACGGACTGCGGGCTCTGCATGGTATCATGCCCATGGACAAAACCCATGAACTGGTTTCACAAATGCATGTCTCTACTGGCTACTGTGAAAGGCCCGCACCAGTCACTGATGGCAAAAGCGGATAAGCTGTTCTACGGCAAATTTAAGGGAGTGCCGCGCCCAGACTTTATTGATCTGTTTGAAAGCTGAAACCAAAAGACTTGATTTTTCCAGAAAAATGTCTGAAAATTTTGATATAGTTAGAAAATAAACTCCTATTCATTCTTTAATAACCAATTTAATATTTCGTCATCTGGTTCTACCTACCGAATTAGCGGCTTCACCCGCAGGTTTGGTTAGTGTCCTTCGGACTCTACCTATTCCTGCCATTTGATGGTAATTCATTTGACTAAATTATTAAATTCCTCTTGATTTTTTTATAATTTTTCTTCATAATCGTTTATCATAGAATCCTCCCAGTTTAAAACATTTATAAGTTTTTATAATGTTTGCATATCTGGGAGGTTTTTTCAAGTCCATAGGATTGGCAGTGGAGGATCTGTCAACGTCATATTTTGTTTACAAAAATGCAGGAGAATAAATTCGGAACGTTTCTAACTTTGTAAAAGAAGAGTTGGGGGAAACATACCATCGAGTTGAATAAAATTGATACAATTTTCGTTTTGAAAAGTGTCTCATTTAAAAAAGAAATATGGAGGAAGAAGAGATGAAACTGAGTGCCATTGTAGTTGACTCAAGTGATAATGTAGCCACAGCGTTACATGAACTCCAAATGGGAGAATCTATTACGGTCGAAGTTGGAAACAATAAGCGTGAAGTAATATTAACAGAATCGATTACAAAGGGATTCAAGTTTGCCCTGCAAAACATTAATCAAGGTCAATCTGTCATTAAATACGGCGAGGTAATCGGTTTGGCAACAAAAGTTATTGTCAGAGGCGAGAAAGTCCATATTCATAATGTTGAAGGGCAAAAAGGAAGAGGAGATAAATTATGAAATTTATGGGATTCCGTCGCAAAAGCGGAAAAATCGGAATTCGGAACCATGTGCTGGTTTTTCCTACGGTAATTTGTGCTTCTGTGATTGCTCAAAAGATAAGCCGGGAAGTGCCGGAGGTTGTTTACGTAACCCATCAGCATGGATGTGGGCACCTGGGGGAAGAAAAAAAGCATATGATGAGAGCAATGACCGGTTTTTGCTCAAATCCGAATATCGCAGGGGTTCTTTTGGTTGGGCTGGGTTGTGAATTGATAACTCCAGAATTAATGATGGTGGAATTAAAAAAGAGCGGTCAGCGGGTAGAGTCAGTTAGTATCCAGGAATTGGGTGGCACTATAAATGCGGTGAAAAAAGGAGTGGAACTGGTTCTAAAAATACTTGACGAAGCGGCAAGTGTCAGGCGAGAGACCGCCGATATATCAGAGTTAATAGTAGGTACTCACTGCGGAGGTTCAGATACCATGTCGGGTCTCTCTGCCAATCCGGCTCTGGGGGTTGCGTGCGATTCATTAATAGAAAAAGGCGGTACTGTAATTCTTTCAGAAACCCCTGAGTTGTTGGGTACAGAACATATCCTAAAAAGAAGAGCGGTTAGCGAAGAAGTGGGGAGACGTATCTTAGATATAGCAAAGGCGGCTGAGGCTAGGATTAATGCCATGGGTGTTGATATACGAGGAACCGAACCATCTCCGGGAAACATTGCAGGTGGGTTGACTACTCTTGAGGAAAAAGCTCTTGGAGCCATTCGAAAAGGAGGTACAACGTCGATAAAAGAAGTGATCGATTACGCTCAAAAACCTTCCCAGAAAGGGTTGATTATCATGGACGGGCCTGCTCATGACGTGATCTCTAATATAGGGATGATTGCATCAGGGGCTCAGTTGATTGTATTCACCACAGGCAGAGGAACACCTGTGGGCTCACCAGTTGCCCCTGTAATAAAAGTATCTTCAAATAGCAGACTTTACAATTGCATGCAGGACAATATTGATATTAATGCTGGAACCATACTGGATGGCTATGAAACAATTCAGAGTGTGGGGGAGAAGATATTTCATGAGATGATAGAGGTATCATCCGGTAAGGAGACACTAGCTGAAACACTGGGACACTGTGAATTTGCTATCCATCCCATCGGCCCAACCGTTTGAAGTACAGTCAGAAACAGATTCTCTATTCTTTTTTACGTAATTTGGATTGAAATCTGGCTTTTTTTAGAATTTTTATTTATATGAACCATTTCTAATAACACTAAAAGATGAAGAATTGAACAGCATAAAAGAATATTTAAAAAAATACTGGAATACCCTGAATATTGAAGAGATTTAGGAAGTATTATAAAAGCCATACAGATATTTGAAGTAAAAAAGGTAATATACGAGCAAATTAGTACCTTAATACTGATTTTCTTGCTTTTTGGGCAAGAAAATCTTTAAAATCAAGAATGTGGCTTATCCACATTAGGGGTAAAAAAAGGCTAATATACTGCATTTTTGACGTATAGTATCCTTTTTATTAATGCTTTGAATTTAGTGTATTTGGGTATTTTTCTGGAAATTGAAAAAGTGATTTTTATCAATTTTTTCTACCCTGGAAAACCGTACTTTGTCAGTTTTGCATTGCTCCCAACACTCCTCGGGCGACATTGCACCAGTTTTTATATTCTGCACTACTCCCAAATTTCTTTTTCATACTATTTAGGAAATAATTTCCTCATTTCATATGAATAAATATAGGAGATTTTGAAAAGTTGTGGATAGAATGAAAAGAGGAAATCATACGTAAATCACGATGGGATGAGATCGTTGCCGTACTGGTGTTCAACACCGTAAAGGAGTTTGATCCATCCTGATGTGGACAAGCCACATTCAAGATTACAAAGATTTTCTTGCCTATTGGGCAAGAAAATCAGGATTAAGGTACTAACGTTTCGGTAAAATGGTCTGCCAGAATATACTGGTAAGACCGAATAGCAGGCTGTACGTGATTAACGTTTTTACATAATCCTGGTTTATTAACTTTTTTATGCAAAGGGCTTGACAAATTACTACATAGCAGTACGGCAAGTATAGAATAATACGGACTCGCAGAACACTTATCTGAAAATGCACTTCTTAACCTTCCCCACAGGCAGCTTGTACTTTCTGTACCTAAGGCTTTGAGGATATATTTCAAAAATAATAGAAATATCTTCGCCGATGTTTCTAAGATCATATTCTCTATCATGCGACAGCTCTGTTAAGATACCTGCCACAAGCAAAGCTGCAAGGGTAAATCTCAGCCAGTATATCGCAAGGCATCCCGGTAATCCTTCCGGATTGCTTGAAAAAAATATTTTATGTTAAAGAGAATGGTACTGTCATGCGCCACCGTTCGATAAGGTAGTAACAAAAGCATATTGAGTCTCCTTTTTTTCCCTTCCAACATATATTAATATCCATTGGTAACTCCCAAAGGCTATCTGTGTCCTTGTTTTCATGTAAATATTTCCTGTTCAGGTAAAATTAATTACTTTCTTTGGTTTTTCTTGACAAGAGGAAGTAAAGAGTGTATTCTGAGAGAAAGTAAGAGACGATAATGTGGGGAAGATATAATCGGCTCAAAAAATGGTCGTTTTTAGGTACTACCTCACTAAACCCGATTATAAATTTTCCTATCAATAAATACAGTAACCTTTGTGTATTTAGATGCTATAAATAACTGGGTGGGAATACCGTGATTCCGAATTAAGATTTTTTTCTCATTTAAAAAATCCAAATTAGCGAAATTACTTATTAATTATCTATCTTCCCATTGAATGGTGAGATAAGATAAATAATACTATTATCGAAATTATTATTTAATGAGTTATATAATTAGTAATAAAATAATGTAATGTTTTAATAAAAAATATTTTTTTATAAATATTAACTTGACCTATTTGTAAAAATTAGTAAAATGGTTGATGTTAGATTTATAAAAAATATTTTTATAAAAAAGGAGGACTTAAATATGGAAGGTAAAGAAAAAAAGACTACGAGAAGAAAGTTTTTAGGGACTACCTTAAAAATAGGGGCAGGTATAGCAGCATATCCTACCCTTAGGAATTTACTAAGGAGATCAAAAAGTCCATTTCAAGCCTTTGCTGGTACTGAAGAGGAACCTGAAAAGAAGGAATTACGTCTCTGGGCTTCTGGAACACAGACTATAGAAGAAAAATGGATAAAGCTGGAAAATGAATTAGGAATAAAGATACTCTTTTCAGATAATGGTAATGCAGTAGGACCGGTGATAAGTAAGATGGTTTTCGGTGATGCTGCGGATATTTATGATGTAAATGGGCTTCAAGGTGGTGCTGAGAAAGAACTTGCTGACCAGGGTGCAATACTGCCCTGGGATATGAGCCTTATCCCTAACTGGGATGAAGATGTTTGGCCAATGGTGAGGAATATACCATATCATATGGTAGATGGAACACGTTACGGTATCCCGTTTACAATCAATGCTGACTCAATGATCTATAATGCAGACAAGGTGCCTTTGTGTGATACATATGCCTATGTTTTTGATAGGACCTTAAAGGGAAAAACCTCAATGGAGGATTATTGGGCAAATGCTGTAATCTTTACTGCAATGTACATGAAAGAGAATAATATAGAAGGTTTGGGTGGAATGAAAGATCCCGGAAATCTTACTGAAGATGAACTTGAAACAGTCATGGAATTTCTCATCAAAAATAAGAAAGAAGGACAGTTCAGGACCTTCTGGAGTGGCTGGGAACAGGGAGTATCCCTTATCACCAGCGGTGAAGTATGGTGCATGACTGGTTGGGAACCAATTGTTTATGCTGCACAGGAGAAGGGAATAAATGCCAAATATGCCGTCCCAAAAGAAGGGTATGAAGGCTGGTCTAACGATCTGCTTCTGCATAAAGGGGTAAAAAAGAAGGGGCTGTATGAAACAGCACATGAATTTGTTAACTGGATATATTCTGGTTTCTTCGGAAATCAAATTATGAAGATGAGAGGATATTGTTCACCCACAGACAAAGTGATAAAATATGCCGAAGCACATCCAGATGAGTACGATCCCGAATGGATTAAGGGTAAGCAGAAACATGTGCATGATAAGTTCAAAAAGAAAAAGGGGGAAACATACTGGCAGAATGTGCGTCCAGATCACTTTAAACTTTATGAGGATTGGTGGGAAAAGCTGAGAAGAGCCTAAACCAAAATCATAGCAGAAAGATCTGTAATAATAATGCAGTTTGTGATTAACTTTAGTACCTTAATAACAATTTCCTTGCTTTTTTGGCACAAACTTTAGTTTGCAGGAAAATATCTTTAAAATCAAGAATGTGGCTTGTCCACATTAAGTGCCAGTCCTTTAGAATGAATAATGAAGTCTAAAATTGTCAGATCAAAAGGTGGGGTTTTATTCCTTAGTGAGTTATTACCTCCAGCACTATTTGTAATCATTTTAGGTGTGCTTCCACTAATATTGGTAATAATATGGAGTTTTTTTGAACCGACCGAATATTGGATAAGACCCCATCTAACAATCGCTGCGTATTTAAAATTTTTTACACTTGGCAGGTATATTACTTTTCTTAAAACATTAAGGGTGTCTGTTACTGTTACATTTCTGGCACTGATAGTTGGTTATCCTATCGCATATTTTATACGCAAAGTTATAAAGGAAAAATATCGTAACATAATATTATTCATTTTTATCATTCCATTTTTTCTCAGTTATATAGTAAGAATTTTTTCCTTGCGTCTTATTTTAGGTAGATATGGAGTTATAAATAATGCCTTGATTTGGATGGGATTGATTTCCGAACCTATAGAAGGTTTATTGTTCAGTGAAGTGGCAGTACACATTGGCCTCCTATCTTCTTATCTTCCCTTTATGATCTTTCCTATAGTTTTGTCCATTGAGAGAGTTGGAGATTCAACGATAGAAGCAAGCCGTGATCTGGGAGCAACCTTTTTACAAACACTAAGAAGAGTTATTATCCCCTTAACAAAACCTGGAATTTTTGCTGGCTGTATTTTCGTATTTGTTAGTTCCCTTGGTTCAACTGTTGAGTGGGATCTTCTGGGGGGTGTTAGTGAACTGTCAACTCAACAAATGCTAGACTCCCTAATGATGGCTTTAAAATTTCCATCAGCTTTTGCAATATCAGCAATGATCATTGCTATAACAATGTGTGCATTATTATTAGGATTTAAATATGCAAAGATTGCTGATCTCTTTGAAACATTGGAGTGATTAAAAGGAATATTGATGAAAACGGTGGATGTTTTAAAAAAGGCGTGTATGTGGATTTTCATTTTGTCAGCCCTGATATTTATATTTTTACCCTCTACTTATCTATTAGTGATATCTTTTGAACCTTCCAAATTAGAAAGGATTCCCAGAAGTTTCAGCGATTTTAGTTTAAAATGGTATATCCGGTTATTCCAACGGGAAAGATTGCCTGGAGCTATTAAACAATCTGTCATGGTAGGTCTTCTCACTGCGGTAATTACGTCTTTTTTATCACTTTTATCAGGGATGTCTTACAGAAAGTTGAGGAAAAAGAGTTTTTTTTTAGGGCTTTTAATTTTTCCAATTTTTGTTCCTGGGATAATTGCAGCTCTCTCCCTGTCAGTTTTTTTCAAGCTTGTTAAAATCCATTCATCGATGTATACAATTGTTTTAGGGCATGTTTTGTATACTCTTCCCTATGCAGCTATAGTGACACTGGTAAGTTTCTCAGGACTAAAAGAAGGTTTCATAGAAGCAGCCAGAGATCTTGGTGCAAATGGGTTTAGAGCGTTCAAAGATATCATTTTTCCACTTACAAGAGGTGGAATCTTTGGTGCAGCGTTATTTGGGTTCTTACTATCATTAAATGAATTTATCAGAGCCTATTTCCTATCTGGATGGCAGGAAACACTATCTATGTATATGTTTGGGCAAATGAAGGGAGGGGCTGATCCCAGTATTTATGCATTAGCCGGGTTCATTTTATCAGTCTCTATTTTTCTGGTTTTAATTGCCTTGATTTACTTTTCTTTTATTCGCTATTCTTCACGTTCTCTTGGTTAGATGCGAAAAATAGTGAGGAATGCTTAAGATTATCGTGAATGTCGAGTTTTAGAAAAGTAGATAATAATATTTGAAGAGGATAAGGACTTAAGGACTTAAGGACTTGACCATTTTTCATCTCTCATATAACATATTATCATGAAAAACAGAATTGAAAGTAAAAAGGGAGTAGATGTTTACCTTAAGAACTTGTGTAAGAAATTTGGAGATCTCGTAGCCGTCTCCGATCTCACACTAGAAGTTCATAGGGGAGAATTTTTGACCTTTTTAGGACCCAGCGGTTCAGGAAAAACAACAACTTTGCGGATGATAGGTGGATTCGAGACACCTACAGTAGGAGAAGTTTACATCCAGGGGGAACTAGCTAATGACAAGCCACCCGATAAGAGAGCTACTAGAACAGTTTTTCAAGATCTTGCCTTGTTTCCCCATATGACAGTTGGGGAAAATATTGGGTATGGTCTTTTGTACCAAGGTTTTAACAAAAGAGAGCGGGAAACAAAAACTCTAAAAGCACTAGAATTAGTTGATCTTGAAGGTCTTTATGGAAGAAAGATTACTACACTCAGTGGTGGCCAGAAACAGAGGGTTGCTCTATCTAGGGCTTTAGTAATTCAGCCTCCCATTCTTCTTTTGGATGAGCCACTGGGGGCTTTGGATGAAAAACTTAGGGAGCGAATGCAGGGGGAATTGAGAAATTTACATCAAAGGTTAGGAATTACATTTATCGCAGTGACACATAACCAGGAGGAAGCATTAACCATGAGCGATCGTGTAGCAATAATAAATGAGGGGAGATTGGAGCAGGTAGCAACTCCGAGGGAATTATATGAAAACCCAAGTACAGAGTTTGTTGCAGATTTCATTGGAGTGGCAAACATCATTAGAGGAGAAATTATCAAAGATAATACTGGTGTCTAGAAATTATTTTCTAATGGTCTGGAATTTTTTATTCCAATAAAGGCGAGGTACAACAAAGGTGATAATGTAATATTGGTGGTTAGACCAGAAAGGATTGAAACAGGAAACAAGGCAAAAGAGTACAAAAATTCTTTTTTAGTTAGGGTAAATAATATTCTCTACAAAGGGGCAAGTTTAGAATTCTATGTAAGTTTTGAAAATGATCAGGGGATGAGGATTAGGGTGGAAAGCAAAAGCTTTTGGCAGGATATCTCTACAAGAGATAAAATTACAATTGGATGGGATGAGATGGATACTGTGGTTTTAAAAGGAGAATCCAAACAATGAGAGAGAGGAACAAAACGGCATGGGAATAAAAATTAAAGTAGTAATACCTAATGCTTCGGTTGAGTTCAGAGACAGTCAAATCGAAGAAAGAAAGAAAGTGGCTGCACCTGGAAATGAAGTTGAAGTTGTGTGTTTGGAACATGGACCGGTCTCTATTGAGGCTGCATATGATGAAGCACTTGCAGCACCATATATAATCGAAGAAGTCAAAAAGGCAGAAAAAGAGGGTTTCGATACAGTAAGTTTAGATTGTGCAATGGATACTGTCGTAAGGGCAGCCCGGGAAGCAGTAAAGATCCCTGTTACAAGTGCAGGTGAGGCAAGCTACCTCTTGGCTCTTGGTTTGTGCAGAAGATTTTCAGTAGTTACAGTATTAAAGAGTACAGCTTTGGAGATTAAAGAAAATATCAGTAAATATGGTTTTGAAAACAGGGTTGCATCGGTACGAAATGCAAATGTACCTGTTTTAGATTTAAAGGATGAAGAAAAGGCATTTAATGCTATCCTGGCAGAGGCAAAAATAGCCATAAGGGATGAAGGGGCAGAAGTAATTGTTCTTGGATGTACGGGCATGTCATCTTTAACAGAAAAATTACAGGGCGAGCTCAATATGCCAGTAATTGATCCAGCAGTTGCATCATTAAAACTGGCCGAAGTTTATGTCAGTATGGGAATTACTACAAGCAAAATAGCCTATGAGGCGCCAGGGGAGAAAGAAATAATTTAGAAAGGAAGGAGATGTTAAAAATGCCAGAGAGGTTTGAATTAGAGTTAGGGAAAGCAGGATATATTGTTGCTCATGAAATGTGTCGAATCAAGAAGGGGGAATCAGTCATAATAACTGTGGACTCAGTAATGGATTTTAAACCGGTAGTTGAAGTTGCAAAGGCAGCTGAAGCAGCTGGGGGCAAAGTAATGGTGGCATGGCATTCAACACCAGAAGGTTATGGAAAAGTTGCAGACCCCCAACTGCCTGAATCTCTTAAAGCAGGTATACCTGCTGCGGATGTATGGATAGAGTTCAATAATCAGTGGCTTTTGTATTCTACACCATGGATAGAGGCGATGTCTAATAGGAGAACAAGGTATCTATTCTTGGGAGGATTGGATCCAGAGCGCATTACACGATGTATAGCAAAACTCGATATGGAACTACAGGAGAAGTTCCAGAATAAGGTAGTAGAACTCACGCATAATGCTTCCAAAATGCGTATTACAACACCAGCAGGTACAGATATTTCCTTTGAGAATGTAAGAGAGAGGCCTATAACGAATGAAATACGAGCAGATGTGCCCGGGCCACATTTTCTCGTAGGACAGATTGGTTGGGCACCACGGGAAGAAAGCATCGATGGAGTTATCGTGTTTGATGGATCTTTTTCTGGTGGTGGTGAAGCTGATCTTGGAATTCTTGCTCATCCCATTGAATTAGTTATTAAGAAGGGGAGGATTGCTGAAATCAACGGTCAGGAAGAAGCAAAAACGATTAGTAGTTGGCTTAAAAAACTCGATGATCCCAATATGTATAATCTGGCTCATGTATGTTATGGTTTCAATCCAGGGGCGATTCTTACTGGATTATGTACAGAAGATGAACGGGTATGGGGATCAACTGAATGGGGAAATGGCTATCAGGGACCGATGTTTGAGGGGAGTCTACCCGAAGCTGTATCCCATGCTGATGGAATATGTCTGAACTCAACTGTATGGCTTGATGAAGAACTGTTAGTTAAAGAGGGTAAAGTAGTTCATCCGGAGCTTGTAGATATAGCAAGAGCCATGGGAAAGTAGCTAAGCCAATAATAGCTATATTTGCAGCTTATTTAAGTTTACGACTTAGGTGAGGTAGTATACTATAAGATTGTAGTTGATAAATTTATCAAGAGAGGAGGTGATAAGATAGGGAAGGCAACCAAGCTGGACTAAAAGTTTTTGAAAAGGTTCTTGCTGGTTAACTTTATGTGATGAACATTAATTGCTTTAGACGAGCTATCATAATTTAGCTAGAATTTTCTTAAAAAATTTT
>Ga0114925_10000986_pt1 | contig 13592 bp, 17 predicted proteins | sample SumtaG_2_FD_87287 | JGI IMG/M metagenome (GOLD analysis project Ga0114925, IMG submission 87287) | Deep subsurface microbial communities from Indian Ocean to uncover new lineages of life (NeLLi) - Sumatra_00607 metaG | ecosystem: Environmental > Aquatic > Marine > Oceanic > Sediment | place... | reverse complement strand
TAATCGAGTGTCGTGAGAACAGTGCTGCCGTTGATACCAGTAATATCTTCGCTGATCACCGCACCTGAATCATCTGTACCAGTGATCGTAAACACTACAGTCGCGATATTACCAGCCGACTCGAACGCAACTTGTCGTTGAGTACCTAGCTGAGCAACACCATCCGCATCAACAAGTGATCCATCAAGAGTCAGATCCCCGGCTGCTCCAAGTTGTTGATCTTGGGCGATTCCGTTAGCGACAGCCGCAACAAGCTGTCTTGTCTGTACAATGGGTCTCATGACGTCTCTCCTTTAACGCGAACCACCGAAGAGAACGTAGTCAACGTCCAGCGTTTTCGCTGCGGCATCCGCACCATCGGAGAATAAGAATCCAGGATTCATTCCAACTGCCGTCAGATTTGCACCCGGAATAATTGTTCCGCCACCACCGACAACTCCATCTGGTCCAACGAACTGACCAGAAACTTTGTCGATGCCATCCCAGTACAGCGAAGCTTCGTACCATGTATCATCATCAAGCGTACCGAGGTCGACTTCAGATGTACCTCCAGCAGTAGCCACAGAGACCAGCTTGAGTACACCTGTGAGATCATCAGACTGAAGGAATACACCATCAACCGGAGCTACTGTGTCAGCGGCTAGGCTGAATCCAAAGACAAGAATACTGTTGAGTGCATCACTGATTCGGAAACGAAGACCGAACCACGCTTCAGCACCGACCGCGATCCCGAAGGTATTCGCACCAGCGAGCGCCAGATGAAGTTTATTTCCGTCTGTCGCCGCACCATTGGAAACCTGTTGGAGAACACCACTAGAACTCAGTGGGAAAGCGTCACCAACAACTCCCGCGCCAATCGGCGTGTCAGTCCAGTCTGCGATCTGCGTATCTTGACCGAAGTCTTCTACCGCAAGCTGAGCATTCGGAAGAGGAAGAGGGACAGCATTCAGGACACTGTTGTCCTTCGCGTTGCCAACTCCACCGGGGAATTGTGTTACTGTAATATTCAAAGGCATGATTAACTCCTATAATTTAGCTAGGAAGAGGCGGAGCCCAATTCTCCGGGCTCCGCTCTTGTTTCATGAAGAACTCTCGTTCAGAGTCCCGGAGTACCGAAGACCGTCCGAGGATCGGTCCATGACGGCCAATAACGCTCCGTCGCTTTGTAACGCATGGAGTCAGTCTCGAAGTCGCCTTCCATTGACTTCTCCAGCTTGCGACGATAAAGCAACTGCAAACCACGCGGAGCATCAGTTCCGACCCACCATGCAGTCGTGCTTGTGATTCGGGACAGATTTGCTTGTCCGTCAGCGAGCAGACCCATAGACTTGATCGGGTTGATGTCGTTGTTGGCAGTTCCCGCACGAAGAACGCTCTTCAGCAGAACTTCAGCCTGGAAGACGTTACTTGGACCAGTAACAATCTTCTTCGGCGTCAGGCGGATGCGCTTACCGTTGTTATCGACCGCGTTCCGGATCTGAATCAGTTGCTGTTCGAGACTCGTCTGCGAAAGCGCAGCCGCAGTCGCGAGCAGATTACTGAACGTACCATTTGCGATCGGGTGAGCAGCGTTACTGAGAGAGACACCGTCACCACCGACAAACGCACCATTGAAGGCACGGTTGAAGATGTTGGCAGTCAACGTCTCTTTCGTTTCGATCATCGACTGAGCAAGATGCTCAGCGTAGATCGTGCCGATCTTGATGTGGTCACCGTCTTCCACCAAGACTTTCGTCAAGGCGAATGCTAGACCGTACACGCGATAGACATAACGCTGAATGAAGAGCACTCCGCCGGACTGGTAAGTGACCGGCAGACCATCGGGCAACTCTGGAGCTGCGCCGAACCCGAACAGAACTGGCTCTTCATGATACGAACGAGGAATACCCGGACGTTCCTTGAAGCAAGCCTTCCATTCATCGGCTCGTTGATTGTAAATACCGTCAAAGACTTCGTTAAGGATGGGTTCCACCACGGAACGAAAGTCTGTTGACCTCATTGGGACAGCCATGACTTATCTCCTTAGATTGAAGCGATGTCAAACACGGTCTGGTGCTCAGAGATCTGAACAAGTACGATCGGAAATGGATCATCGATCTCATTGTCAGGTCCCGGATTGATACCCAGAACGCGAAGACCAGCATTGGCGGCAGCAGAAGATACATCCAGAGCAACACTTGATAGACCTGTTATGGTCGATCCGGTGAGTGCGGTCCAATCGTACTGTTGTCCTAACGATGCTTGTGTTAGGGTGTCGTCCGCTTGGATTTCGTACATCACCGTGTCTTGCGCCTGAATGTAGTATGCTCGGATATTCGTCGCGACCGTGTTGGCAGTCCAACGATTGGAGACCCGATGTCGGCCTTCCGTATCATCAAATTCAACTCCCTGAAACGTACCGATAGCACGAGAATCAGGAGCAGCACCGACGAGGAATCCACCAGCATTGATCATGACCGGCTCGTTCTGATAAATATCAGAAGGGTGAGCCGACACGATAGTGCCGAGTGGACCCGGACGCACAATCCCAGAAGGACTGTACGCTGGTCGCAATCCGAATGGAGCAGCAAGTTGTGACATATTCTTACTCCTACTACTTCAGATTAAGTTTCCTAGTATTCCTGTGTCCCTTCGGGAATCTCACCGAGATTCTCTGCAAAGGATCCAGGATCTAGGTCCTGACCCAGTTCAGCGTGTCCGTCCTCGAATTCAACTTTAATTCCACGAGATCCACTCTTCGCTGCCATCGCCGCTTCCTCTCGGATAACGTCAAGCACGGACGAAAGTTTCTCTTCTTCGTACAGGGGTTGAACGTGATGAGCTTCTCGCATGTAAGCTTCATAAAGATGCATGGGAAGCTTGAATGCAATCATCTCGTTCACACCGATACATCCCGCGTAGTCACCGGTCTTCATAGTGGCGTATTCCCATCCGGGAACATCCTCTGTTTTGATCGGCTCGTAACCGAGACGTATTCTCCCCGGAATCGAATCCCTAGGATTTGTAGTTGTCAACCAGCAGACATGATACCCTTCAATTGGCGGTAAGTCGGGTAACACTGACTGGAAAAATGATTTGCGAAACTCGTCCAAACGCTCTTCGTCTGAAAGCACACGCTGTTGATTCGCAGACTTGCGATTGCTCGCCGCCCTCGGCTGCCGTGCTTTACTCGGAGTTTTCTTCCGTCTCGCGCTGCTCTTACCTACTTTCTTGTCTACCATTACTTCACCCTCTCATTCAGTGAGTTGCCTCAGTCGTTTGCGTGTTCTTGATCGTATTCGGCGTATCGTTTCAAGAATTTCTTACGCAGAACAGGATCTTCCCACACTCCAGCTTCAATCATAGCTTCTTTACGATCACGACTGATGTGTACTTCGTTAGCCTTAAGAGGCCGCTCTTGTCCGCCGATGCGGAACTTCGGACCTCCGGGTTTTCTCTGACCTCCTCTGTCGTCTGCGCCTGGATCATCATCATCCAGATCATCAGCACCATTCCCTGATCCACCCTTTCCTTTCTTAGCCAGATGAGGTAGACGTCGTGCGACACGTTTGTCCAACTCATCGTAGTACTCTGCGGTTCTCGGGTCGTAACCATCACGAATCAACATATCGTCGATTGCTCCGGCGATTGCTGAATCTTCGTCACGCCGACCGAAGTCGAACCACGTATTTCTTTCGCTCCACGATCTCACCTGTGAAATGAGTTCGGGGTCAGGACCCTCATCAACTGGAGCTTGTGTTGATTCTTCCTTGTACGCTCGTAGACCATCACGCTGCTCTTTCAGGTTTTCTCGGATGCGGTTTGCTTCAGCAGCATCCTTCCCTTCGTTAGCATCAATCGCCTTCGCATACACATCGTCAGCACTACGTATCGCATTCTCCAGTTGCGCGATCCGCTGATCGATGGTCGCAGTTTCGGTAGCCGCTTGACGCCTCGTAAGTTCACCGATCTGTCGCTCGACCTGTTCGTTACGACCACGAAGGAATTTCAGTTCGCGTTGATCACGATCTCTTGCATCCTTCTGTCGTTGACGACGTGATCTGCGTTCAGCCCTGCGAGCTTCCGTCTTGTCATCGTCCTCCGGTTCACCACCACCGACTCGTTCATCTTCACCAGCAAGTTGCTCTTCACCCTCGCCAGCACCTTCTTCTTCATCGTCGACTGTAGGGACAACTGCTTGATCCCCTTCCTCAACGCCATCGCCGACCATAACTAGGTCGTCGTCTTTGTCTTCTGTTGACATTTTCTAGACTCCTTCAGTCTGCTGTTATTTCAAATACGCTATCATCTCAAGGACCATGTCCTCCTTGATTCTTCCGCTCAAATCTAAATCGTCGCAGAGAACAAAGAGTGCTTCGTCTTGAGAATTGGGAACCGGAACCTCCCACCGATCTCCGCCATACTTCGGACATCGTACGAAAGTTCCGGGTTTAACCCACGCTCCCTCAGGCCACGGATCAAGGGTATCTCGGTTGCAATAGGCGACAGGTCCGAGCGCAATAACTTTAGAGACTTGAGTGTTCCACTTCTCTGTCTCACGGGCTTCCTCTGGAAGAGCAATCCCGCCGCGTGACTGGAGCATCGGAGTACGGATTTGCACCAGCACCCGCGATCCGAATGGTTCAAGGCCGGGATCAACCTCTGGGAAGGCTTGATCAATGGATTCGTATGCCATACTACTCACACGCAGTTCCGCGCCGACATCGGCCAGCTTCAATTCACTTGTCTTGTTCGTCATTGGCTACTTCCTCTATCACACTGCTTAACAACTGCTCGGCGAGTAGCAAGCCTTGATACTGACCACATGCTTCACCGTATCCGAACTCCGTCTTGTTCTTTGGACTTCGCAATGATGCATCGGCATACTCCGCTTGCATACCCTTGAGCTTCCTAAGGTAAATCTCCAACTCGTGCTGTGGCATCATCCTACACCTTTATATACGCGAGGGCAAGATGCTACTTTCCGCGACGATGAGTCGGGACCTTGTGAGATCCTCGATGACTGTCGCTCGCACCAGATGGACCACGATCATTTCCTACCGTGCTTTTCCCGCTTCCAACGCCGCTGGCTTTCTGTCCCAGCTTGCCACTCGTAGCGAGATTGTAGTGCTGTCGTACATACATTGTCATTCTCCTTTTCGTTCAAGATAACTGGTGAAAGTCAATACACTCATCGTCCGGAGGGATTAATGCCCGTTCCCGTGCTGAGATCTGACTTGTTACCAGCCTCCAATTCCGCTGCCGTTATCTGTAACGCTGTCAGGTTATCCTGAGTATTTCTGCGTTCGTCAGATGCCAACTTCGTAGCGATGCGTTCGTCTTCGGCGCGCTCGGTAAGCATGAGCTCTTCGAGCCGAGCAGCTCTCTTCTGAGCCTGTTCTGCTTCTGCCATAGCCGCTTCGACTGCTTGCTCTCGCTCCTCTGCGGAAAGTTTTGCAAATTCGATTTGAACATCCTGTTGAAGTTCGATGCGTTTCGTTTCGTCCTTCTTCGCATCGTCTGCCGCTTTTCGTTGTGTCTCCGCCTGTTGATTCGGATCGATCGGCATCTGCTGAGGCGGAGGCTGAAACTGTTGAAGTGCTTCTTGTGTCTGTTGGATAATCTGCGGCATTGATTGGAACACTTCACTAGAGCGTTCCATCACCATTTCTGATGCCGATGCAAGTGTCTTCGACAGTTCCTTCTTAGCCTCTGGCGATTGGTCCTGCATTATCTCCGCTATCCCTTCTTCTCCCATCTCCGTTGCATCCATCAGCAGTTCATAGTTACTGTTGACGTACCAGAGAATCATGTGTTCCTTAATATGTTCCAAGACCGCTGGCATGAACACCGGAGCAATGACCGGACTCTGCCCGAATTCCACACTCATCAAGTAATCTATGTGAACCTGAAGATGGGCAAGATGTTCTTGATCCGGGAATGCTGCGACTGGCCGACCGAGGCTCATGGCTGCGTTCTCATTCACTGCGTTCTGGTTCTGTGGTACTTCCTCTGGAATTAGAAGTTCGTCGGGGTTCGGTATCTTCGTACGTTCCAGCAATCGCTTCTCGACCATGCGCTGATTGTATAATTCGGGGAGTGCTTGAGCGCGGTCAGCTACGATCTGTAACTGCGCGAGTCGTTGCACGTCACTGAAGACTTGCGGATCTGCAGTCGGCACGACATCCATCGGTCCTTGGAAGTCTTCGCGGTATGCGAGCAGTTCTCCAAGTTCATCGGTAACTTCCTCGTCCGTAAGGTACATCTTGTTGATACGATGCAGTATCTCAATGACCATGGACATGGAGTGGTACGAACGAAGATGGATGGCCGACATGACCTGCATCCCTTCTTCAATCATTGCCAGCGTAGTTCCAACCGGCATGTTCGGGTTCTGCTCAGTCAGTTGTTCGAACGTCGTACGAACTACTCCCTTCCCAGCGTCAACGCAGAAACCGAGAAGCTGAAATAAAACCGGACTCGGCGGATTGAACGGTAGAGGCATGAGCAGCTTACGAATGTCATCTCCTGCTACTCCACCATCAAGTTCTGCTATCTGCGTCGCCTGGATCTCAGTCTTAGTCTGTCCGGGGAAGTTCGCACCCTTCAGTCTGATGGCTGTCGGTATGTTGTTGACATGAGCAGAATCTAAAAGCGCGCGGAGCGCACCAGTCGCCGCACCCGAGAGGCTACCAATCATCTGCCCGAGACCGATTGAATACGCTCCGCGCCAAGGAATGAACCCGAACTCAACCATCCACTGCATTCGTTCTCGGTACTCGTCCTCTTCTTCCCAGTTGCGTATGACTGCGACAATCTTATTAGTCGGCTCGTCCATACTTATGAGGTACGGATTATAACCGTCTTCTTCTAAGTCAAGCGAACAGCTTATTTCGAAAACAACTCGCACTCCATCTTCGTTATAGAAGTCGTTGTCTTCCTTCCCCTCCACTTTGTCTGTAGCTTTCTGCGCATCAGTTTCCTCCGGTAGCTGCGCACTGACCAGTGGACTGATGTCGCGATACATGCCATCCTTGACACGCGCCTCAAATTCCATCTTCGTAATCGGTTCAGCGTATGTCTGTCGCTGTGCAGTGTAGAAGTTACTCGCGGAGTACGGAATATAGACTTGATCTTGCGGAACGTACATCGGAACCGGACGTGTCTTGCGCTTGGACCAGTCAGGTGTCAGCCGAATGTACTGCGACCCGGATAGTGACAGTTGCGGAAGAAGTTGTTCGAGCTCCGGACGAAACTCCTTCATCTGCTTCAGGAACTGCCAATTCATATAAGCCTTGACACGGTCAGCTTTCTGTAACCGATCAGGCGATACGTGTTCTCCCGGAATGTAGCTCTTCACCGGTCCATCCGGCGGCATCAGTTCTTTGATCGCACGAGCGGAGTAGTCCACACTCGCTTCGGTCAGCATCGGATGCACGGCACGACTGGCTCCTGTGAACTCTGCTCCACCCGGAGCTTCCTTCCCAAGTCCTGTTCTCTTTATTGCTTCGGCGTATTCCTTGTCGCGTTTCTTTCTGGCTTCCTTATCTCGCTTGATTGCTTCTTGCAATGTCGTCGCAAGTTTCGTCAGATCTTCGTCAGCAAACTGGTCAATAATGTTGTCATAGAATTCGTAAGTCTTCTCGACCTGTTCCTCGCCCATTTGAACGATCGCGCCTCCATCATCCGTGTCTGTCACTTCCGACGGTGGTTGCTCAAACTGCATCACTTGTGATTCAGGTGTAGCCATCAATCAAGCCTCCTTCGGCCTTATACGGTGGAACGTATCGTTTCAGTTCTCGCTTCAGTACATCGGGCACTCCCTCGCTCAATGTCTCAATACTTCTATGTCTTACTGGTCTATCTTTATACTTACGAATTAATTCCAAGTCACTATGCGGGAGCAACAATTCCAACTCATCATCGAACGGCATGTCCTCACCCATCCTCCGTTCTAAGATTGGCTGGTCAAACAAAAGTCCCGGCGAACCCTTCGGCACTTCCATTTCCAACATAAGTGCGGGGTTCGTTTGATCCATCCCTATCCATCCTTCAGCATACGTTTCCGCAGTACCTTTATCCCACGACGTGGTGAACGGATACTTCTTCTCCGGTGTCGCTCCTTTAACTGTTGTTCCTCTGAACGTGGTCATCTTTCCCGGTATTCTTGGCGCTCCTCTTATAATTCTGTCCAACTCTTTAGTCAAGTGTGCCGTTCCATACCCTTTCGGTCCTACTCCCCAATCACCGTAAGGACCATAGAGATGCTGATATATTGACTCCACATCCTTCGACGGCATCTCTTCTAGATACTTCGCGTTGAGCCGCTTCAATTCTTTAATTATCTGCGCCGTCTTCGCCATCAGTTCTTTCTCGTTCGTCGCGCAGCAATCTCGTCGGCCGCTCGTTCAGGTGTTCCTTCCAATACGCACATTGGACACCCAAGATGTCGTGCGAGAGCCTCACCTCCGAAGATACTCAGTACTCCAACCATCAGAGTCTGTGTTATCTCCGTCAGTGTATCCATGTTACCCGATAGAAGTAAGTCATGTCGTTCTTCATCACTCAGTTCGCAGTCGGCGCCGAATCCTCGCTCTATGAGCAGCGCTCGTACGGCTGAGTTATGAGTATCGCAGAACTCCATCTCTTGAATGTTGCCCATGTCCTGCGATTCTGATAACGTAAGATGCTCAACCGTCATACGGGTTGCCTCCCTTCGCTTTCTTCTTAGCCTTCTCTGCTTCGACTCTGGCTTTCTGTCGCTGCACTTCAAGCGGATCTTTCTTAATCGTGAGCGGACCAATGAATTCGTCCATGAATACACGCATCACTTGAGTACTGGTATCCAACAGATCGTCGCGCTCTATACTTCCTTCTCCGATGTACGAACAGACTTGTGTAATGAGGGGATCCATGTAAGTCTTAGGCTCCCCCTCTGTAGTGTCACTTTCAATGCACCATACCCTCCGGTGAGACCACATCGGACTAGTGAGGTGGAGGCGCGTGAGCTTGTCAGCGTTTCCAGGATTGTATCCAGTGGTGAGGATGTCTTCCGCTGCCAATGATTGCATAAGACTGAGTCCACTTGCCTTCTCCTCGATTAGGATCATGTCGATCCTCTTACCTTGATGCTTCGGCCGGTTCTTTGAACGAACACCGGATGGCTTGAGCATCGGTTCGTCGGCATCACCATACGTCAGCCGCTTCTCGCGCTTCACCTTCTTAATCAGGTCAGGCAGACCGAGCCATTCTTCCCACGCATCGAGAAGCATGACATGCGATTCTTTCTTCCACGTGAACAGACCCCAGACACTGCAAGCTGTCGGATCGTTAGTCTGCTTCTTCTTGTCGTGCTGCTTCTCACTGAACGCAGTGTCCAGCGACATGATGATTACTTGGAACTTCGGCAGAGGCTTCTTCGTCGGCCATAGTCTCCACCATGAACGCTTGACTATGCCTTCCTCTTCCGGATCAAGTATCTCACCCCATAGTTCTTGACGCCCGACCTTCGTGCCTTCGTACTTCGCTACGTTCTGGAAGAACGTCTTCGTCAGGTTCTCTCTGTTCTCGTACGTGCTGCCGACCGTCGTTACGCTGTTCTCATCTGCTACGAGTCGTCGCATGAACGGCGTCGGCTTCGGTGTTCCAGTCCATAGAACCTGAGGGTTCTCGCCGAGTCGTAGTCCGAACCAGAGATTGTCCCATGCATCCTGCGGATACTTCCACGAAGCGATCTCATCGCACCATGCTTTGTGATGCTGCGGTCCGCGAAGTCGTTCCGGTGTATCTCCAGCGAAGCCACGGATGAACGTCCCGTTCCATAGCGTGAGCGACGGAAGTGAACTGTTCGTATCGGCAACGAGACAAGGGGGAACCACGGAGTAGAGTCCGGTCGGTCCTTCAAAGCAAGTGTAGCGAACGTCGTCGTGAGTCGGAGCGACTACTGCGTACAATCCCGGGATTGAGCATGCTTCTCCTCCGAGCCAGTTCGCGGCGGCCAATGTTTTTCCGAACCCTCGTCCACTCCGGATTCCCCATATCGTTTTAACAAAGTCTTCGAACTCCTTCGGTGGCAGTTGCTTCTGTCGGGCGAGTGACTTCCACATCATGCGCCACCGAAGGAAGTGCAGTTCCTCTTCCGTGAACTCCAACAGATCGCTCTTGTACTGCATCAATGCTTTCGGCACGTTCTCTAGATCGATCTTCGGTATCACCGAATAATCGAACGCGCTGAATTGTTGGAGGTCGGGCATCGTTATCTCATTCCACCGAGCATGCTCTTACAGATTGCACTGAACACCTCGTCCTTCGTGCGCTCGTGTATATGTAAGGTGTGATACGGCACGAGGTTCGGATGCGTCCGTTCGGTCTCGTTCTTCATATTACCGAACACCCATCCCTCCTCGATCTTCTTCGCCATCCAACTCCGGTGGCTGTCCTCCGCCGTGAACTCTGGGTTCTCGTAGTGCTTCAGCACTCCTTCGTAACACGACTCGCGTTGCCACGATGGAGCTTCATCCCACGGACGATGACTATGATCGCTCGTTACTCCAACGCAATACGCTCGGTTCACTTCGTGACACGTTCGTGCAATCAACCAGAGCAGTTCGTTCCCGACGAGCATCTCCGGCGACGGCGGTAACTTCGCATGAGACAGTTGCTCTTCGGGTGTCGGTGGAGGTATCTCGTCATTCCCTTCCGCCGGATTGCGTTCGTCGCACTCAGCGTTCCGCACGTTGTCCGCGTTATTGTCCGGACAGTTCATCAGGTGATGCCCATCCACACCGAAACAGTGCGGACACTTCTCACTCGCGTCGCTTCTCACTTCCTCGCGTACTTCCTCTTCTTTCGTGCTCATCACTTCCTCCTGTTAGCCTTTCGGCTGTTCTTCGCTTGCTTACCTCGCGCTCTGTTCTTCGCGCGCTTCTTCTGGAACCACGGCTCTTCCATTGATGGATCCACGGTTCTGTGCTTCCCTTTTCCCTTCCTTACTGTTCGTTGTCTTGTTCTTCCCACGTCTCAGCCTCTTCTGCCGGAATGGAATACGACTGTACTGAAACTCAGTCGCCTCTCGCGCCGACATCGTAAGATCATGTGGATGTATAGCTTCCAACCTATCTTTGCGAGTCGCCGTATCGTACTGCCCAGTCTTCCGCGTCGCAGTCGGAGGGAAGAGGAACAGTATCCCTCCCGTGTCGTGCCTCGGCGCTCGCCATCCGTATGCTTTCGCAAGTGGATACGTATCGAGTTCATCTTGTCTTCTCTTCACTTCACTTTGTGATATCTAATGCAACCACCGGGAGTCACAGGACGGTCAGGTTTTCCGGCGAGGCAGGCTTAGGGTTGACTGTGATCCCCACGCTCTCTGTCTCGGTTGTCAATCCAAGTATCTTCATCGCCTCGTTGCTTATGTCCGACTCGATGTCATTCTGATTGTACGCAGTGGACACGAAGAACCACGTCCCCGGAATGAGCGGGAACACGACGTGCGATGTTGCGTTCGGGTCGGCAATGTCGTTCACGTTTTCGTACGGTCCACCTTGTGTCATGTCGTAGTAAACTTTGAATCCCTTCGGATCAGTGTACGCTGTTCCGTCGGTGTTCTGTGTCGGTGCTGTCCACGTCAACGTCGCCGATGCATCAAGCCACTCGCACATGATGTTATACGTCGCGCTTCCGCTGATGGCTGGTAGTGTCTCCGTTCCCGATGGAGGCTTCCCTCCTGACCAGTCTCCTGATGCAGTACACGCATCGGCGAGCGGCGTCGTGTCCCATGTCAATACAGGTACGACAGTCTCTACGCCGCTCGTCACTTCCGCAGTGAACGTGATGGTGTTCTGTCCGTACGATGGCAACGCCAGAAGAAGAACGAGGAAGCCGAGGGGTTGGTGCGAACGATGACCGTTGGAGATTGTTAGTGTTGCTCGGGTCGCTCGGTGTGTTCTCAGCTTCCTCGTAAAGAAGTTCACAAGAGAGAGCCGAGCGGCTCTAGGATTCGTCGCGGGCAAATGCAAAGCCACCGTCGTTAGCCCTCTCATGGAAATCAATTTGAGTCTCATAAGTAAGTTCACTCCAGTGTAAGTCAGTGCGACTTGTCCGTACCTTCTCAGCTCTCTCATGTCAACTTCCCTTCGTCGGGTCTGGCTTGTTCTTTATCATGCCAAGGATGGACGACACGACGTCCTCCTTAGTCTCTTCGTCCAGTGTCAGCGGTCTGCCGATGCTGCCTGAATGCTGCGTTCGTTCCTTATACTTCTCTGGCTTGTTCCCCTTCATCAACGTGGTGAGCAACGCATCGGAGAAGTCGGTGTACTCACCAGTCACTTCGCCCTGATAAATGATCGGACGTTCAAATCCGTCGATCGCTCTCCTCCTGGCTTCGCGCTCCATCAAGTCATTCGCCATCGTTTCGGCAGTCTTGCAGTCTTCGTTGAACACCTCGTCGTCTCGCTTCCACCGATAGTACGTTCTATAGGTTATGCCAGCGGCGACCGTACCGTCGCTGATAATCCCATGTCTTGCGAAGGCACGGAGGAACACCATCTTCAGTTCTCTGGTCAGTGCTGGCGTCCACTTCCTGTCCTCGATCTCGAAGTAATCCTTGATCTCTTCCTTGTTCGTCTCCGGCTTTCGGCGAGTGGAACGCGTCGCCTTCCGTTCCTTCTTCGTCGGCTTCTTCCGAACTTTCTTCGCGCGCGAGTCCTTCGCCTTCGCTCGTCGCGGAGCCGAGGTCTTTGATGCAGACTTCTTCGCTCTCTTTTTCTTTCTCTTCGTCACTCATTCTGTTCCCGATGACCAGCGGAGAACGACGAACCACATCAGTGGGAACTAAGCCGACGAGGAGGAAGTACCAATACTCGCGGGACTGAGTGGAACCGATGCCGTCCGCCGTTCTCCTGGACGAAATGATGCACTCATATAGACGATGGCAGCAAGCGATACGACACGATACGATAGCGATACATTTGAAGACGGCGCTGATACTGGTGATACAGTGATACACTATATATATTTATAGACAAGACGTAGTGCTGTTGATAGTTATAGTAAGTAAGCTACAATAATCATAGGAAGGGGAAGTGCTGTACAGGTAAGGGACACGTGAACCTGTATCACGTAGCAACGACAGGTCTCGTCGTCTCACATACAATACTTGATAACAGCATTCGCGCGTAAGTGCCTAACCTGTAACGGTTTGCGGCATACTACGTTATAGCGTTATAATTACGCGTCGCCGCGCCATACTGTGCGGCGTGATACGTAGCAGACGCGAGGGAGTACGAAATGGAGCGAACAGAATCACGACAATCTTTAGTCACGCAGTTACGAGACAGTGACGAAGAAGAACGGAAATTTGCAGTGGCAAAACAGTTTCAGTCTGTGATGGAGGTAGCAGACGCCATCCCACTGCGCACGAAAACGCAGTATCCTATCTACATTGAAGCGAGGATGCTTCACATTCTACGATCCATCGCGGGGATGGATGCAGTATCTGTGCAGGAAACAATTCGTGTTCTATTACAGGAGGGAATAGAGCGACGCACGAAAGCACCTCGCAAGAAGAAGGGAGGCAAGCGTAAGACCAGTGGGAGGAAGTAACCGTGGCGTCGAAC
>Ga0114925_10000985_pt1 | contig 13599 bp, 11 predicted proteins | sample SumtaG_2_FD_87287 | JGI IMG/M metagenome (GOLD analysis project Ga0114925, IMG submission 87287) | Deep subsurface microbial communities from Indian Ocean to uncover new lineages of life (NeLLi) - Sumatra_00607 metaG | ecosystem: Environmental > Aquatic > Marine > Oceanic > Sediment | place... | reverse complement strand
TTGAATTTGACTGATTCACCGATGAGGGCGGTTGAGCCCCAGAACTTTGCAGATATGAGTTCTCCTGGACTGTAGACTTGGTGGGTTAGTATGGGGTATGTTGCTTGTCCCTGGTCGAAGCTTGAATCTATGGTTACTGTGACTCCATCTCCTTCATAGGATGCAGAGCTCAAGCCATCGTAGATTATGGTCACCGTTGGAAGGGTAACTGATGTACCGCCGGTGAGGGAGATCCAGTTCCCGTCTACTGGGCTACTTGTGTGGGCTGCGATGAATACTGTTTCACCGGTGCTCAATGACACGACTACCGGATAGAGGCTGGAGGGCGCTGGTGGGGCTCCTCCAAAGACTCTTTGAGAACCTATTAAACCTGGAACGCTCATCATGGAGAACGCCAGGATGAATGCTGTCATGGCGATCGCACGCGTGCGAATTCTCAACCCATATTCCTCCTCTAACTTCCTATCTGAGCTCCTGATCTCAGCACCAGTAAATGGGGTTCATAACCGTTAAAAGGTTACTGTTGATAGTGAGAAGAGTCGGGATATACAAGGGAAACTGTGGAGAATGAGGTTGAGACAGTTTACGTGGGTGATGACTCCCATCCTGGCCCTTCAGTCGATACTGGGAGCTCTCCAGCTCCTTGACGCATTCCAAGTCACTTGTTATCCCATGGTGCATGGGGTCACCATGTATAGGGTCTTCAGCCTCGGCTTCAGTCTCATCCCGATTCTGATATTCTTCATGTTGATCAACCTCGTCTACCTTCTCACCAGAAAAATGTACACGGAGATACTGGTCTCGGCCTACGTGTTGATTGTTCTCTACTTCTTCAAGGGGCTGGATGTGTCTGTGGCCTTTTTCTCGCTCATGCTGGTGGGAGTGGCCATCCTGGAGTCCCGTGGGTTCCAGGACTATTTTACCTATCTTTTGGCCCTGCTCGCTGTGTTTGAGGGGGCGGTGCTCATACACTGGATCCTGCTTCCTCTCGGGATAAATTCGCCATTTGCCTGGTTCGCCGACCTAGAGCTCTCCCTTTTCTATGTTGTTGCAGTTCGCTTGGCTCCGCTGCTCGTGTTGCCATTGATGTTTATGTGGATTTTGAGGCCTTTGCTTCGCTGGGGATTGGGAAAGTTGAGGAATTGTGATGTTAAAGTCATCTAGGCAAATGGCTCTATTTCTCTTCTCAATCTTTCTTGGTATTGTTGCAGCCTTGTATCCTCATTCTCCGGTTGTGAATCCTGATGGGATTATAGTCGGCGTGGATATTCCACTTTATATCAAGGCTACCGAGAACGTAGATCGGGAAATTTCTCCGTACTTCAAAGCATGGAAAAGTTATAGGCCCATTATATTCCTTGTAATCTACGGGTTCCAGAGATTACTCGGATCGGATGTTTCCACTGCGATAAAGTTCTTACCCGTGATACTGAACCCCTTGATGATAGCGACTGCTTTCTTCCTAGCCAATGAGGCATTTAATGATGGATGGATTGCGAGTTGGGCGGCCTTCTTCACCGCATGTGGCTATCAGGTCACCGTTGGCATGTTTTCCTATTTTCTTACGAACATGCTCGGTCTAAGCTTGGTCTTTCTATCTCTTGGATTTTTATTCAGATTCCTACGGAGATTCGGTAAAATAGACTTGGTCTTATCAGTAATTCTCGTTTTTCTTCTATTCTTTACACACCCTTGGACTTTCTATCAATATCTTCCTGCTATGTTTCTGACTATTGCTATTTCATGGTATAAGAATCGTGATAAATTTCCAGTAAAAGCGACTATGTTTTTATGTGTTTTATCTTTAGTGCTAGTTGGTATATTTAAAGTCCTAAATTTCAGAGGCTTTAGGTTCTTTCCGGTCTTTCCATTTATTTTTCCATTTATTTTATCAGTATCGGAAGGAATTTCCAGCTTCTGGGCAGGAAATACATTTATCTTTAGGCTATTATTCGGAGGGTTACTATCATACATGATTCTGTTATCTTTGGCTTTAATTGGTATTTACCTGATGGATAGAAAAAATATTAACGAGTTATATTTAACGGTTTTTCTGGCTTTAACGTCTATATTTTTCTTAATAGGTAATTATACTATAAAGAGCAGGTTGTTTTACAATATTCCCATTGGGATTTTTGCATCCCTTGGATTCAACTCAATAATTAGATTGAATATTAGTGAAGATTTTAAGAAGATTTTAATTACATTTATTATTTTGACTTTTACTGTATATCTATTTCGATCTTTGGCTAATCTTGTTTAACAGAGTTTATATGAATAAAGGTGGTTAATACGCCCCTTATTATTTGAGCGCATAGGTTACAAGTGCAAAGTATTTCGGTTGTAATTACGCCCTTTATTAGTTGACTTTATCATGATCTCTAGAATCCATATACAAGTGTAGCAAGGCGCGCGCGCGTACATTCATTTCCATGCGATAATATAGGCTTTGAGATGTTTTATAGTTGGATTAAGAATATATCGTATCAATTGATATAAGAGCGTTAGGATTCTATCGAAAGGGAACCTAACTGGAACAACTATAGATGGTACAGTTATTGTTTTATATCCTTTACGAGTGAAATCTTGGAGATACCAACTTGAAATATGCTTTTGAAATGGGTTCCAATCAATTTCATCTTGACTTGAGAAACCTAAATGAGTTGAAACAATGATATGATGTGAAACTCTTTCTAATTCATCTAGAACAATTAATGCATCTTGCTTATTTAAGTGAGGTAAAACGGCAATGCAAAGCGCAAAATCAAAATAATTATTTGGGAACGGTAATTTTTTAGCATTTGCTTGAATTAGATCGTCATAGATTCTAGTTTTTATTAGTCTCTTTAAATATGGCTTCCAAATATCTATGCCAGTAATGACTGGTTCTCCATCCTTGTTAAGTCTGATGTTATAGCCCCATAAACCGTTACCACAGCCAACATCTAAGATTTTTTGTTTATCAAGATTTTCAGGCAATAGTTTTAAAATATAAGGATTTATAGCTGAACTATGCGACATATTTTACTCACTTCTTTAACTTTTTAATGGCTAATAAACACTTTTTGAATAAGGATTTGAATAAGGAATATGGCTTAAGATATTTTTCAATTACTCCTTGAAAACCTTTCGTTTCTAAAAGTTTATAGAAATCTTTTCTATATGGAACTCTTTCAAGATGCCCATTAATGAGACGAATATTATGAGATGCAATCTGGTCAAGTGAAACTTTTACTTTCTCAATATTTGAGACTTTTTCAAATAAATTCTTTCCTTTTGGTGTGTTTATAATCACTACTGAAACGCCACGAGGGTCATCCAGTTCTTTAGGAACTCCCCAGAAGTCACCAAGTGTTATGTCTGAAATCCTTGGAATTTTGGAAAAGGGGCAATCATAGCAAACAGGTCGCAAGTAAATATTTCTCAGAAATCCGATCATAAATGGATCTCTGTGGCGTATTCTAAAATATTCTTCACCATTATCGAAAATTATCTTTATACCATATTTTTTCCACCCAAGAGTTTTATCTCGGAAACTAAATTCTTTTGCTTCTGAATTTTTTAGCTGAGAAAGGTAATCCAAGTATGATCTGAAAACGGATTCAGATGGAATTCCATGGCAAATCACTTCGCAAGTATAGATTTCTATTCTAGGATTACTTTGGATAAATATATTCATGGCTGCTATCTGGCATGGGGTTCCAGAAAATAGAACCAGTTTACCTTGGAGTGCAATAGAAATCGCCTTTTGATAAGCGTCATCAATATGGCTCTGAACATATTTTGAGCCTCTTATACGGCCTATATCTTCCTCGCTTTCTATCGAGATATGCCTAGTAGTAAGGGAATTATCAAAAGTTACTCCGAAAACAACTCCGCCATCTTTTACAATTATTTTAGCTATTTCCGTGAAAACTCCACCAGATGAACTTTTAATACGAATTTGATCATTCTTAGACCAGGCTGCAAATGAATTTAAAATATCAAGATTTTCAGGTAATTGATTATTTATAATTGGGCAATGTTTTTGACATATTCCACATTTTATGCATTTCTCATTATTTACAGAAGGTTCCAAAAATCCTTCATTGTTTAAATTCATATCTATAGCGTTCTTGTTACATGCGTTAAGACAGCCATAACATCCAGTACAATTATTATTACCAATAAGTTCTATTGCTGGCTTCATTTTAGCTAGAATGAATATTATGCTCTTCTAGTATACTCTTAACCAATAATGCTATTTTTTCGGCTTCTATCTCAAGTTCTGGAACTTTAGATTCGAGAACTCGTCTTATATTATCCTTATTTATCCATAGTTCAGATACCATTCTCTCAACTTTATTGATTTCCAAGTCCTTATAATCGACCACTAATTCTTCTTGATCTACCATATTAGCCAATTCTAGGTACTTATGGGACCATCCAAGAACCATCGTAGGAACTCGCATTGAAAAACCTGATACAATGCTATGGAATCTTGATGCAATTAATAAATCCATGCAACCTATTATTGCTTTTAGGTCTGCTGAAGAAATCTCTTCAGTTAACGCATAAATTCTATCTTTACTTTTCACCTCACCAATTATTCTCATAATAACTTCACGGTCATCGAGACCATCTGCTCTGAATTCGTGTGGTATTAGGACCACAGCTGTATCGGCCCTTTCAAGAATTAAATTAATAATTTTTTTTAATATATCTACATATTCATTTCGAGTATATACAAAACTTCTTTCATAAACTCGTTTATTAGGTACTATGCCTACTAGGTTGCGATATACACTAATATTATTTTCTTTTAATATTTCAATAGCTCTTCTTTTTGGTGATGCTTTAAAGAGAAAAGCGATATCTGGGTATATGTAAACTTTCTTTTTATTGCATATCCCTAATTCTTTGAGATATTTCTTAGATTCTTTTCCACGAACAATTATAAGATCTACGTAAGGAATGAATACACGTACTAAAAATTTACTAAGCTTGGAGTTAAATGGACCCATTGACTGAGGGAAAATAATAAAGGGTTTAGATAACAATTTACTAAGCAAGATTTCGGTGCAATAAAGAGAAATTCGCTTGAGACCAAAGTCTTCGGTCAATCCATAACCACTAATATCAATAATCAAATCGGTTTCTTCAAATTTGCGGAATAAACTATCTTTGAATATATTTTTCATAAAGGGAGCTAATTTCGTTATCATAGCCTTTCCCAAAAGCAGAATTTTTGCTTTTAAATTACCGTTATAAATTATATTAATTCCAGAATATTCACTATCCACCATCTTATGAGAATATGAAGCAACAGTAAAGTCCAAATCTTCAAAGTATTTACTTAAAAGGAACTTTGTACTTAAAATCATTGCTTCAGAACCCTTATTTACAAATTCGCCACCAATAGTAATGATTCTAACCATTATTTTCTCTCACTAGAATATTTCATTACTTACCGCGCGTTAATTCTTTATAATGTTCTGTATTACTTGAATTATTTTGTGTAATTTGTATTCAGTCGTTGAAGTACCTCAAGGAAAGTTATAGTTGCATCATAAGCTTCTTCAGGAGTATATGGCATTTTCTTATTCTCTGAGATGCTTTGTATAAAAGATGAAAAGAGATATTCATGACCTGATAAACTTTTGCCTAACATAGATTTAATTGCTGTCTTAGCGGTTGTCTTCGTGATTTGCATGAAAGATTGAAGATTATCCCTTGCCAATTTCAATTTTAACCAGGATGTTTTTTGCTTTGGCAAGTATCCTTGCAATAGAGGCCCTTGCGTGGTAAGTGCAAAGTTTGATCCGTCATAGTTTATTATCAACTCTTTTCCGTAAACTCTTACTGAAAGAGGGGTGGTCCATCTTGGACTGTTATGTGATATATGAATTGTGCCGAACTTTCCGTCGGAATCAAACGTAGCATATAATTCATCATAATTAACCCAGTCATAAGAACCTTTTTTGGATGCATAAACATCCCTTATATTTAATTTGCCCATCAAGTTTCGTAAAATGTATATGGGATGAATCAAGTTTTCGCCAAATCTACCTCCGGGTAATGAGTGAACCCAATGATTTCTTTCAGATATCATATAATCGTTTGGTGTATGAAGCATCCTAATGTCTACGCTTAAAATATTCAACCGATTTTTCGTTATAATCGATTTTATGTCAAGTAAAGAAGATAGAAAAAGAAAATTGTGAATAATACAAAGCCTTACTTTTCCCTTCATTTTCTGATACCCCTCCATTATTTTCTTGCATTCCTCCAAGTTCATCGCCATAGGTTTCTCAAGTATAACACTATGTCCCATTTTCATAGCCTCTATACTTAAAGCAGCATGCGTAGACGGAGGTGTACATATATCTATTATCGCCCCTTCTTCTTTCTCTAATAGCTCAGTAAAATCTGTGTGAACACGAGGTATTTTCCAATTTCTAGCGACCTTTTCTGCTTTTTCTTTATCTATATCATATACACCTACTACATTGGCTTCCTTTATTTTCTTCCAAATAGGGATATGCATGGAAGTAGCTATATCACCAGTTCCTACTATTACTATATCCTTGCGTGTCATATCTTCATACCTACCGCGCGCGCGAATCTAAACAGATAATAACCCATTTGCCTTGATCATAAATAATATCTATTGGGGGTTCTATAACGTTAAAGTTCCTGTAAAATTCAGCTCTATGTTCAAAGGTTGTTGGTAACATTGGAAAAGTAATTATTAATTCCTCACTATTGAGCTGGCGCAAACTTGAACGGATTTCCTCTTTTAAAAACCTTTCTTGAAGATGTGTAGTTATATGATAATACACACTAGTTTTTTCATTCCAATAGTTATTTAAAAAATTTGCCACGAAATAGGTATTGTAACATGTAACTCTATCATCATCAATGAACTCTATGGGATCATTAACCGATTTAGGATATATTACAAATAGGGTATTCACACTACTAAAAAATATGATTATAAAAAGAGTAATTAACCAAAAATACCGCCTTTTTAAAGTGGATAAACTTTTTCCTCTTAAAATCGTTCCAGTAATTACTACAGAGCATTTCGTAGATGATTTACTGAAAATAGAAACATAGAAACCTAAGGAAAGCATAGAAAGTGGAAAATAACTATATATAAAAATGGCACCAATATTATTAACAAAAATATTTGGAATCAATCGCGCGCCGATGTTAAGAGCATTGGTGATTGTGAAAACAACTAGTAATGGTGCTACCTTTGTCCACCCTAGCTTTCTACCGAAATGAACAATTAGAACCAGCGGTAAAATTGAATATATCATGAGATGCGACAAAGTGATGAAAATTCTGTCAAAAAGTGGGTAGACTAAGGATCTTTCAGTAATTGCCGTTCTAACCCACAAGGAGGGATCAAACTCTAAAAGAGCCATAAATTGTGCCTTTAACACCGATAAATAATTACCATATGTCACATACGAAATAAATCCAATAAAAGACTGATAGGCCAGAAATATCACTAGCATAAGCCTTATGAAACCTAAGAATTTATTATCCCGCGTTAAGTAGTAGAGATATAGCAAGAAAACCAGTAATCCAATTGGTAAGTAAATTGACTCGCTCATAATGATGGCTACCACCAATAAAATCATCACAGTAACGTTAGATGTTGAGCTTCTGAAACGAGTAAAAGAAACCAGTAAAGCCAATATAACTAAATAGCCTACTGTACGAAAGCTCCATAAAGAGGTAACACCCCCGACGACAACATAACTTATTAGGAATATGCATCCACAATATATTAACAATATGGAATTATCAATGTCACAGTTTTTTACTTTATGGAGCAAACTTGAGAGAAGACATATAGACATAATCACCGAAAGAGCTGGTCGCAGTAACAAGTGCACTAAGTAAGCATTATCCGTTAAATCATATAAAATTTTACCAAGAACATAAGATAATGGGTAAAACGCATGATGAGAATCTGGGTTTTGAAAGAATATTAATCTCTCATTCAAGGCATCATACTCGATATCCATATTAAATAACAGCATATCTTCACTAACAAACTCCCATTTCAAAAATTTAGTCGGACCTTGAAAAATTGGAAAGATGAGAATAATGAAGATAAGAGGTAAAATAATTAGTTGCATAGTCGTTTTTTCCTTTCCATGTTCCTTTAATGAGAATGCTGTAAAGCAAATAGCAAAAGACGCCAAACAAAGAAAAATTAACATCGAGAAACGAGCAGTTAATTCATCTAAAAAGGGAGAAACCAGTAAGCCAAACAACGCTATGGGAATCAGAAATTTAATAAATCTGGAAGACATTTTCATCGCTTTAATCCTTTATACGCGCTACAACAGATTTAATAGATTTGAAAACTTCTTCAGAGAATCCTCATTGTTAAACCTCTTTACGAAGGCTTCTCTATTTTCATATCCTAAATCCAGTATAGTCTGCTTATCTAAACGACTTACATATTCTATGAGTTCAGCTAAACGCTCGTGATCCCCAGGCTGAAACAAGAAAACGCCTGGACATCCATCAACTAGTTCTGGCATGCCACCAATCTCAGAAGCGATGACCAATCGCCGACTAAGAAGCGCCTCAGAAACAACATAACCATACGTCTCTAACCAGATTGAAGGGACTAAGACAGTGTGTATCCGTCTATAAACCTTCTTGTAAAGCTTCTCTGGTAACCTTTCATAAAATATGGTTTTTGAACGAATCAAAGGCTTGACAAGAGATTGAATTGGCAAGTTAAATCCCGTAGCGTGAATAGTTACCTTACTCTTTACAAGTTTCAAGGCTGAACATAAGACATTGAAGCCTTTCGTAGGGCTAGGTCCGCCTAAGTATCCCATATCTTTACCATTGATTTCAATATCGGAGAGTTTGGGCATGGGATTATAGATTACTTGGCATTTTTTCGCCAAAGATGGCATATGCTCCACTATCATGTTTCTTTGAGCGTTAGATACGCAGACTACCGCATCGCTTAGCCTAATAAGCCTACCAATGTGTGGCCAGACTGCCATATTTAACAAAGATGATTTCAAGGTTTCTGAGAAACTTTTGCCCTGGACTCTTTCATGGGCAATAATACAGCTTGGATGACAGAGAAATCGCGAGCTACAAACCTTATTGTCGAAGAAATTATACCGTGTGGCTAAAGGGCATATGGGGATGTAGTCGTGAAGGTGAATGATGACAGGTTTGCCGTAGGCTTTGGCCATAGGGATCGCCATATACCAGAACCTTGGAATGTAGACCACATCTGACCAAACTAGAAGCTTTCTGATTAAGTTGGAGAATAGAATATTAGACATTCTAAGTATAGAGTACTTTATACTTTCTTGGATTTTAAGCAAAGGGATTCTGTAGATCGTCATATTATTGTATTTTGATATTTCAGGTTCGTTTGGGAATCTATTGGTGACTATTTTGATATTGAAGCCTGATTTAGCAAGCAATTCCGCCCATAGATATGTGGCTAACTCAGCTCCACCTCGGTGGGGATAAAGAATTTCACTTAAAAACAGAATGTTCATATTACAACCTTAAACATAAGCTAAAACTTCTTTATAAATGGTGATAAGTTTCTAAAAGTATTCATCCCATGTCGGCAACCATAACGATAAGAGTTTAACCTTTTTGCTCATAACCTTACTTACAGTATGCACTAGTACGCGCGCAGAAGGTATGTCCCCGCGCGCGCAGGCAAATTTACTCAGCTTATCAGTTCTCCAGAACTTGCATGTATAGTTCGATAGATCTCGTTGCCAACTTCTTCCATGAGAAAACGTTCTTCCTTCCATTTCTGCCCATTTTTCCAGACAGTTTATCGTCATTGGCAACCTTTAGCATAGCCTCTGCTAACATTTTAGGTTCCGAAGGATCAACAAGTATGCCGTTCACATATTGTTTAATCCTGTAGGGAACTTCGCCAACCCTTGATGCTATTACGGGCTTTTCTCTAGCCCAAGCTTCAGAAGTAACTATCGAATATACCTCTACAAAATCTGCTACCGATGGAAGAATGAGGGCCACAGCCGAATCAAGCGCCTGTATTTTAGTCTTCTCATCTACAAAGCCCAGTATGTAGACCCTATCCTTAACACCGATCCTTTCCGCTAAATTCAGGGTTTCCCTGAGATGCCCTCCATCTGGTCCAATGAAAACCGCCGCAACATTCTCATCGACATATTTCAACGCCTCAACTAGGATGTGCGGACCCTTAAGTCCATGCATCCTACCGATAAAGAGGAAGATTTTCTCCTGCGTTATTCCAAATTTTTCTCTGAACTCATCAGGATCCCCCTTTTTAACAGTGAAGTAGTAGTCTGGGACGCCGTTAGGAAGGTATATGGCCTCATCGCCATACTTTTTCTTCAAAATCTCTGAATCTCTTATGCTCATCACAAGTGGGAGGTCTGCTATTTTCAGTGCCCTCCATGTATTCCTTCTCTCATAATAAGGAGCAAGAAGTCTCAGGAATTTATTCGGATGGTCTTTAAAGGCATCGACAGCCATGAAATGGAAAGCTACTTTTACACGTAGTTTCTTTGCAAGTTTCTCAGTTACAATAACCGAGAAGAGCGAATTCTGGCTGTACGCATGAATTATGTCGATTTCTTCAATGGGTGGTTCTTCGAGAGGCATTGTTAAGTCGATGTAATAGAGTTTCCTCGATCTTAATTGTATAATGTTCACTCCATTAATTTTCTCTTCCTCAGGGCTACCAGCTACGTCGATATTTGAGGTTATTACCATCACATCGTGACCTAGTTTCGCCTGTTCCTCTGCTAAATACTGTACTACTTTCTCTATGCCCCCCACCTTTGGGTAGTATGTGTGTATTATATGGACTATTTTCATGGTAAATTATAAACTGAATCATATTTTGGAAGTATCCTCGACCAAGTATGTTGGGACGACCATTCCTTTGCATTATCGCTCAACTCCCTGTAAAGTTCCTTATCACTCAGCAACAGCGATATAGCTTGCCCCATGTCCCTTGGACTTGGCTTCACATGTAGACTTGTTCTTCTTGGGGGTGCTACGTATACTTGTCCTCCTTCGCCCGTTATCACACATGGCTTTCCAAATGCTTGAGCCTCGAGAAGGGTTATCCCGAATCCCTCGTACAATGCTGGGTGTGCGAAAATTGTGCATTCTTGGTACAATGTAGATTTTTCATTATCCGATACTATGCCTAAATATTGGAAATTTATACTATGCTTTAGCGCATAATCATTCAGGCTTGTAATCAAGCCTTCATCTGGGCCTGCCATCACTAATTTTACATTCTCATTTTTCGTCTTTACGTTTCTTATAGCCTTAACAAGTAAGTCTAGGTTTTTCGATTTGCTTATTCTACCCAGATATAGCACCATGTAAAAATTTTCTGTTGATATTTTAGCGCAGTTACCGAGTTCAGCGGTTATTCCATTGGGTATAACGACGATCTTTTCTCCTTGAACTCCCAATCTTTTTATAAGTATATACTTTTCGTGTGGTGTTAATGCTATTATGACATCATATTTCTTTAACGATGCCTTCTTCACGCGATCTACGACTTTATGATAAATCCACGTTAACATTCCCAACTGGTTCAGCTTGTAAAAAGGCGCATGCCCATGAAGTATAGCTTTGAATCCTAATTCATCTTTAAGCCTAGCAACTTGGAAGACATGCGGATGCCTCCAAGCATGAACATGGATCAAGTCGGGTGCGAGCTTTCTCAGCGCTTTGGGTAACTCTGAGCTATAAGTGCCATGGCTCCAAGCAAAATAGGGTTTCAGTCTTATCACATGGACATTATTAATAATCTCCTCTCTGTGTAAGGAGTTTATGCCATCAGCTCTCAACCTATTATAAGTCAAAACGTATACTTCATTGCCACTATAAGCCATGTACTCGGCAACTCTTTGCGCAACATTCTCTACGCCGCCGATGATGGGATAGTAAAATGGGGTCACGTGAACTATCTTCATGATCGTGACTTTGCTCGGGAAATTACTTCATTTGGCACAGCTATATACATTGATCCTGGTAACACCGCAACTTTATAACCAAGATTTTCGAGTAACTCTTTTGCTTCAGCTTCTTCTTCATTGTGAACTTCAAGGAATATGACTGGAATTCCTTTTTGCAAAGTTTTTAAGGCACCTTTAATCACCCTTAGACCCATTCCTTCAACATCGATCTTTAAAATTTTAACTTCTTTTAACGTCACGCCAATAGTTGTAAGTAAATCATCTAGTTTCATACAGCGTACTTCCTCACCGTTTAGATTCAGCACTTCCGTCGTATTGCCTAGAGCCACTTTCAAAGGGAAAACTCTCCCTCGACAGCTATTTGAATCTAAATTATTGATTAGCCAACCATATTCGTATGAGCTTGGCTCTACGGCGATAACTCTTATTTTGGGGTTCAGTTTACACGCTTTAATAGAATACCAGCCATCTGCTGCAGCCCCTATATCGACTAACACAGTTTCTTTTGCATATTTAACTAACTCTTCAAAGTATAACGCGCACTGAGGTTCCACCATGTCCATTATATAAGTAAGTATGCGACCAGAAGAATAGCCTTTCTTCGGCAAGTAGAGCTTCCCATAAGGCGTAGGAACAATACTATAATCCATTGCTATAAAAAGAGCCATGTATAATTTTGAGATTATTAATAGCATTAAATACATTACATTGGAGCCTCTATACTGAAAAATTCGGTAACATGATAAACGTTTAAAAGCTCCCAAAATCTGCTGCTGGATTGCTGACATTTCACCACATGTTAAAATTAAAACTTTGTAGGATGATTATTTGTTATATTAGCCTTTACTGCTTTTCTTATGCCCTTTACCCATGCCATGCCGTCCTCACCTGCTACGGCCAGTAAGAGCGAAGTCAGGGGTAACAATTTATAAAATACTCTTATCCATGGTGGCGGCTTAGCATATTTTAATGCTTGGTAAATTCCTAGGGTTCTCATATTCTTGTATTCTTCTTCCTCTTTAGCATTGACCGTTCTCTCCGTGATCACATATGTCTTAGTGCAGAAGTGGGCACGATATCCCAGCTCTAGGGCCTTAAAGAGAATATAGGAGTCCTCAGCTATGCAAGGCGGGATAGGCAGTACGCGTTCAAATAACCGCTTCTTCACAATCATAAGTTCTCCGCTGGCAGCCACGTGAAACCTTCGCCTTATTGGATTAAGGATTCTGTAAAACTTGATTTGGGGACCCTCAGGAACCTTCACGCGGCAATATACGATGTCTGTTTTCGTATCTAAATGCTGAATGGCATGTTCAAAATTATGTATCCACGTGTCCACATCGTTAAACACAATAATATTGGATTCTTTAGGCACAAAACGACTTCCGAAGTTAACAGCATCCCACTTACCCCTAGCCTCCCTATACACAACAGATGAATGATTAACCTTTTCACCACAAACAATGATAAAAGGCACACCCATTTCCTCTAACTCCGCAATTTTCCTCCTCACGTGATGTTGGTCCCTCGCCATAACCATAAAAAAGGGTTTTCGCGCGCACTCCCTATTCGCCATCATTTCTGGGGTCGCACAGTTATCCATAGATGCAGG
>Ga0114925_10000984_pt1 | contig 13607 bp, 11 predicted proteins | sample SumtaG_2_FD_87287 | JGI IMG/M metagenome (GOLD analysis project Ga0114925, IMG submission 87287) | Deep subsurface microbial communities from Indian Ocean to uncover new lineages of life (NeLLi) - Sumatra_00607 metaG | ecosystem: Environmental > Aquatic > Marine > Oceanic > Sediment | place... | reverse complement strand
TGGGTTTGACGTTTCCGGCCTGGGCTGCATATTCAGCATTCTGGGATTTCTGGCCTTTACCCCCTACGCCGCCACCGCCCGATTCGCCTGGCCCCGAATAAAGGAACTGTAAGAGGCATCCCTTAAAAGAGGTATGCCTCTTAGGTAAATTGACTTTTGGGGAAGCAGGAGGTTTATTTTTGTCCTTCCCCAAGGGGGCTATTTTATTTATAGAAGGTGAGGGGAATTTTTTAACATGAAGCCACTTGTAGAGTGCGCACAGTGCATATTGAAATGGACCTATGAAAGGGCGGCATCTTCAGCGAACGAGAAGCAACGCTATGAATTGATGATGGCCATACTGGGTGTGTTGTCTCGTGAATTCACGCCATCCGGGAATATAGGTTTTATCTGTAATAGGTGCCTTGACGCTGTGAGTGAATTCATATTGGCCTCCTCACCCCACTATAATGAACTCAAGGTGAAGACAAACCAGACTGTGGAGAAATTGTTGCCGGCGGCAAGAGAATTCATCAAGAAAGGGGAAAGGCCTCAAGACCGTTTCGAGAGGGCATGTTGCCTGGCAACGGTCGGCAATGTATCGCCTATTGGAGCGCCGTCCGGGGCCTTCGAATTCCCTGAGGCGGAGAATATCATGACGGACACAGGTCCTCTTCCCGTTGTGATCGGTGATGTTTACAGGGCAGCCCGGGATGCGACGCGTGTTCTGTTCCTTTCCGATAATGCCGGGGAAATAGGATTTGATTCTCTTTTAATAGAGGAACTCAAGGAAATGGGTTTGATAGTGACCCTCGTCGTCAAGGAGGATCCCTTTTTTGAGGATGCCACAATAAGGGATGCGGCTCATTTCGGTCTGGATAAGCTGGCTGAAGATATACTTACCACCAGGGGAGTCTTTCTTCCCGGTGAGGGCATGTCCAGCCTGTATGATGCTTACGGGGAGAGTGACCTCGTGATCGCAAAAGGAGTATTTAACTTTGAGGCCCTGAACGACGAGGTCTCGGGAAAACCGACGATCTACATGCTGAAGATGAAATGTGGCCCGATTTCGAAAAAGAATAACGTAGATATAGGGAACTTCATCGTCAAATTGGAGGAGGCATAAGGAGCATGGTTCCCGTTCATATAAAGGTTCATATTACATGAATGGGAAATGACCTTTTATATCTGCCTTGATCAGCCCTAAAAAGGCTTGGTTAGTGTCTGATATGCGTTCCAGATGGAGATCCATGAGGAAGGTCAAATAAGCGCAAATGTAAATAAGGAGGAGAAAATGTTTACGAGGGAAGTCTTGGGACTTAAAGAGGTACAAGTGGCTGTGGAGGCCATTCTTGAAGAAGCATCCAAGGATCCAGGGCAGCCGGTTTCCGTTGTTATTGTGGATGACCATGGTGAGGTAGTATGTGCAGCGAGGATGGACGGGGCAGTACCCATGTATAATTACATGGCATTCAAGAAGGCGAGAAGCTCGGCGACTACTGGGAAGAACACCCGTGCCTGGTTTGATTTTCTGGGTAAGAGGAATTATACCGCCCATGATTTTGTTCCTGAGGCGACCCGGATACCAGGTGGGATAGCCGTTGTTAAACCTGGTGGTGAGAGCTCTGGCGATGCAAGGCCTGGTGACAATGTAGTCTATGGTGGTATTGGGGTGAGTGGCCGAAGCGGTAATGAGGATGAGGCCCTTTCCATAATAGGGCTTGAGGCCCTACAAAAGGCTGTGTGGGGTTAGGGGGATCCGTCACATGGCGGTTTTCAGTATCTCTGAGAAGGCCCCGGTGAGCCTGTTTTAAAAGCTAGATAAAAGTAAGCAGATAGACTGCCGGATGCAATAGGCTGAAAGAGGAAAAGACATGAAATACAACATGTGCAGACCCATAAATAAATATTTAGATGCTTTCATCTCTGATGAAGAGATGGCTATGATAGAAACTATAGCCAAATTCGTGGAGAAGGAGGTCTTTCCAAAGAGGCTGGATCTGGAAGGTGGATGGCATAGAGATGAAAAGCTGGCTGAGGATACGTTAGATGATCTCTACGCGAAGTTGGTAGCCTTGGGCTACCAGAAACTTGGCGTTCCAAAGGATTACGGGGGCATGGGTATATCTACGGCCCTGAGGCTGGCCTTGAACGAGGAATTAGCCCGCGGTGATTCCGGTTTTTCGGTTCATGCCGGGAAGGCCCATGCAGTGCTTGGACCCTTTCTTGCTACAGGGAATGTGAAAAAGGCCAGGGAGTACGCCGACAAATTGCTCAGTGACGATTGCTATACGGCTGCCCTCATGATCTCGGAGCCTCAGGGGAGCGTGAACATCGAGGATCCTGCACAAGAGGGAAGGACAATCAGGACCAAGGCGGAGCGCAAAGGGAATGAATATGTGCTAAACGGACACAAGATATGGGGTGGCCCGGCAGGCCCGGCGGAGATTTTCCAGCGTGAGAAGTTAAAAGGCCACCTGGGCTATAGCGTGACTGCAACAACGGACCCGTCGGCCGGAGATGAAGGAATTGCTGTTTTTCATGTGCCTGCTGAGTCACCGGGGCTTAGCTTCTCAAATTATATTGAGACGATGGGCATGTGCTTTACGGATCGAAATTGTGAGATGTGGCTGGAGAACGTCAGGATCCCCGAGGAGTTCAGGACAGGTGGTGTGGAAGTCATGCGTACTCGTATGACTACGGGGAGGTTAGGGTGTGCGGCTCGATGCGTCGGGGTGGCGCAGGCGGGGTTTGAGATTGCCCTTGACTTCATGAAGGATCGAGAGATAGAGGGTAAGCCAGTGAGGGAGCGCTCCCTGTTTGCGGCTCAACTTGGGGAGATTGCCTCGGAGATCGAGGCCTGCAGGGCCCACTATCTATACGTTGCAAGCATGCTTGATAATCCGGAGAAATATGGGCCCAAGTGGTCTGAGCCAATGATTGCCAGAGCTTCTGCGGCCAGGTTCATGGCCGGGAAGATGGTACTCAGTACCCTTAAGAAGGTCATGGAATTCATGGGGGGTTATGGTTATTCCTTTGAATATCAAATTGAGAAGTATTATAGAGATATCATAATCTTACAGCAGGGATTCGGCGGTCCACAAAGAGACGCGTTAGACACAATTCGGTCCTACTATACGTTTGATTGGAGGTGATGTTTTGAGCTCAGCACTTACAGATTTTTGACATCCATTCAGAAGCAATAACCAATAGATTAAGGAGAATTAGATGGTAACAGTGATATATGAGTATGATGTCCCGGTCGAAAAACAGGCTGAGTACGTACAGGCCACCAAAGAGAAAATCAAGCCTTTCTGGGAATCCATAGGTTGCAATGCCTACGATATTTGGCAAGTGGCGGAGAGCGAAACCAGATTTATCAAGACAATGCTTTTTGAAGATATGTCTGCGATGAAGGAAACCGTGGCCAAAAAGGAGGCGGATCCCTTCAAGGAACTCTGGTACAAATTCGCCGACAATGTCAGCCGAAAGATTTGTGCAAAAAAGACATAAAGGCCATGTCCGCCAGATGCTCTGGTTCATAACCGGGGGGACGTATCTTAATGTGTGGACCGGAACCGGTTTCTGATAAGAAAGAGCGTTTGCCGGCGCTTATCGAAAACGGGCCTCCTAAAATATTGATTCCAATGGGAAGAACAGCGCCCATGTTTCCACACAAAATTGAGCCAATTTATTCTATAGAATCTTTCAGATTCGTCTCTGTTAGCGGCTTGGAAGGGGTAGGGTAAAGGAAGGCCATGAGGGTATGGTGAAGGGGAGATTTGATGTCTAAGAAGACAGATGTCTTAATCATTGGTGGCGGAATTTCAGGCATTAGTGTTTCACGGGAGCTTTCCAAGTATGATTTGGATGTGACCCTCGTTGAGAAAGAAGCGGACGTAGGTTGGGGGCAAACCAAAGCGAGCTATGCCAACCGTCATCCAGGAGCCAGGTGGACCCCCGGAACTCTTGCGCAGCAGATGATTGCCGAGGCCAACCAAATGATGGATCAGCTTATTGAAGATCTTGATATCGAGTTCAGGAAATCGGGTGAATTGGTCCTGGCCTTTAACAAAGAGGAATTAGAATCCCTGAAAACGATGAAAAAACAGGGAGACTATATAAAGGTTGAGGGACTTGAATTTATTGGCCCAGATGAGATTAAGCGTATGGAGCCGAATGTGAACTCCGCGGCTATTGCTGCACTCTACATGCCGACCGCCGGGGTGTTCAACCCCTTCGAACAGATGTTAGCCCTTTATGAGAATGCCCGGGATAACGGGGTCCAGATGCTAATAGGAACTGAGGTAACAGGGATCATTCCGGAAAATGGCAAATTCATAGTAGAGACCAATCGAGATGAAATTCAAGCCGGTCACATTGTGAACGCGGCGGGACTCTTTGGTGAAAGGGTTGCCAAAATGGCAGGGGCAGACAGTTTCAAGATTCGTTATGATACCAAGAGTACATGCCTTATCCTGGACCCCCTTCTGGGGGACATTGTCCAACATATTGTGAGCGGGCTAAATGATCTGCAATTTACTCGTTACAAATTGGTGACCCCCACTTTTGATGACAAAATCCTCCTCTACACCACATTTCCTGAACCGGCAAAAGGGATTGAAGACCGCGCAGTGGAAAAAAGAATGTTTAATTTGACCATTGAAAGCGCCAAAGTACTGGTTCCTGATGTCGATTTTGAAAACAATATCGTTGCCTCCTTTTCAGGTCTGACTGCACGCAATGATCGGGGTGATTTCATTATTGAGGCCTCTGAAAAATTGCCGACATTTGTCAATGTAGCCTTACCGCCTCCCGGCATCACCTGTTCACCGGCGGTTGGCAAGCGAGTAGTTGAAATACTTAAAGACAATGGTTTGGGGCTGCGGGAAAAAACGAATTTCAACCCCTATCGCAAGAGCATAAAATCGCTCCGGGGGTCATCTCCGATGCAAGTGAGAGAACTGGTCGGGAAGGATCCAGGCTATGGAAATGTGGTTTGCCGCTGTGAGACTGTGACCGAAGGAGAAATTACTGAAGCCATTAAAAGAGGAGCAAAAACATTAGATGGCGTAAAATTTCGAACAAGGGCAGGAATGGGGAGATGTCAGACCAATTATTGCGGCCCTAAAGTCACAGACATTTTGGCAAGAGAGCAGAATCAACCCTTTGAAAAGATCACCAAGAAGGGGCGTAATTCAAATTACATCAACCACAAAGGTTCATGATCAATATGGCCAATATAGAATCAATCCCTTTGGATGTTGCTGTCGTAGGAGGTGGCCCGGCCGGCATTTTTGCTTGTTTAGAGCTTTCAAAATCATTGAAATTGAAAATTGCCCTTTTTGAAAGTGAGGCTGAACTGGGAGGAATGCCCAGAAGCTGTCATATTTTCTTTGGATTGAGAGATCGGAAACGAATTTATACAGGGCCGGCTTATGCGCAAAAATTGGATAGCTTGATACGAAAAACATCGGTTGAAATCCACACAGGGACAACAGTTCTAAATATCATTCCTGGAAATCCAGGGGAGGTACATCGATTAAATGTTGTCTCACCAGAGGGTCTTAGGTCTTATGAAAACCGTTTTCTTATTCTGGCCACTGGTTGTTTCGAGAGCTCGCGTCAGGCGAGACGCATTGCTGGCACACGTCCTGCCGGGATTTTTACCACTGGCACCCTCCAGCAGTTGGTCAATCTCCGTCATTTGAGACCCGGTAAGCGTGCTGTCATTATCGGCAGTGAGCATGTGGCCCTTTCCAGTGTTTTAACCCTTAGGCGTGCCGGGGTATCCATCATCGGAATGGTGGAAGAATACCCGGAACTTCAGACCTATACCTTTCCGGCGGATGCCATGAAGCGCTTCTTCGGTTTTCCGATTTATAAGGACACGTCGGTTAAGGCAATCCTGGGGAATGATAGGGTGGAAGGGATTGAGTTGGCCAGAGGAAAAGATCAGAAGGTCTTTCAGCTGGCTTGTGACATGGTTATTATCACGGGCAGGTTTCGCCCCGATTCTTCATTGATTGATAATACTCCCATTGAACAAGATCTATCAACCCTAGGGCCGGTTGTAGACATGAATTTCAGGACGACAGTCCCAAATATTTTTGCGGCAGGAAATGTTTTGCGGGGAGCAGATATGCACGATTTGTGTGCACTGGAAGGAAAGCTTGCAGCTCGTAATATTATCAGAGTCTCGAAATCCAACGAGGCCGGCGCAGGTCAATTTGTCTCTATCAGGGCTAAGCGCCCGATTCGATACATAGTCCCGCAAAAGATTGCGCCGACCCAAATACGTAAGCGTCTCTTTTCGAAGCTATTTCCCTGGCCCGCTATTCAAGTGGAACGGACCCTGAGAAACCCGGTTATGGAAGCCTGGTCCGGTAAAGAGAAAATATGGGAAGCTTCTTTTTGCAAATTGATCGCAAACAACCGCTATTCTCTCCCGGTTGAAAAGTTTGAATGGCAGCGTGTGGATTCTCGGAAAGGAATTACTTTAGAAGTAATGTCAGCTGACTCCTGAATCTGTTGAAGCTCATGCGTCATGCTCTCATGCGCCGGGACTATCTGGCTGTGGGCTGAAGGCTCGCTGAAAAAGAGACTATCGATCAGCCCGAGGATATCTTTATGTTGAATCCACATGAAATAGACCGGGTCATGATGGTTCCTGGGACGTATGACATGTGCTGGATAACGAGGATACGACGTGCAGAGTTGTAAGAATGGAATACCAGACCGACCCCCCCTCATTACAGACCGCAGCAGTTTTGATGAAGCTGCAATAAATGATTTGATACTTTCACAGGATGCCATTGCCTTAAAGGTTGTCGTGGGCGATCTACCCTAGATAAAGCCGGAACTGAATGCCGACATATTTGGTCTGTGTGGCTGTGCGGGGGAGGGAGAAGGAGAGTAAATTTGGCCGGGAGCTAAGGTGACAAGGTATGTTAAATCCCAAGTATACGCTGCCATCTTTCTTAATTAAGGTTGTCCCCTAAATTCAAGTAAAGGAGGTATGCCTGGTGGATGAGAGGGACCTAATAGTAATCGGCGGGGGCGCTGCTGGTTTTCTGGCGGCGTATCGAGCTTCGCAATTTGGTGGCAAGGTAACGCTGGTGGAGAAAGAGGAACTGGGGGGTACTTGCACGAACTGGGGCTGTATCCCCATGCAATTCCTTCTGGGGAACCTAATGCTTGTCCAGTTAATAAAGAAGGCCAAGGAAAACGGCATCAATGTAGGTAAGGTTAGCATTGATTATAGTAGATTGATATCGGCCAAAAATGCGGCAATAAAATTTAGGATAGACCGTATGCAGAGCAAACTGAAAACCGCTAAAGTTAAAGTCGTAAGGGGGTGTGGGAGACTAGTTTCACCAAATTTCGTAGGAGTAGAGCGTGAGGATGGGACAAGGGAAGTTCTCTCAGCAAAGAAACTCATACTTGCTCCCGGCTCCGTCCCCAAAAAGTTATCCATACCGGGGGCTGAAGGCGAAGGGGTGATTACGGTCAAGGAGAACCTGGAGATCAGCTCAATTCCAAAGAGCGTAGTCATTATAGGAGGTGGTGCAATTGGGTTAGAGCTGGCTACTTTGTGGGCTAACCTGGGCTCTGCGGTAAGTGTAGTGGAGCTCATGGCTCAGCTTATCCCCGATGAGGACCATGAAATAGCCTCATTTATAGAGCAGGTTATTAGAGGTTATGGGGTTCAAATATACACTGGAGCAAAAGTTGATAGAGTCGACGACGTTAAGGGAGGGAAAGCGGTATCTATCTCTAAAGACGGGGAGAAGCATAAGCTTGAGGCAGAGATGGTAGTATTTGCCATAGGACATAGTCCGCTTGTTGAAGGTCTCGGTTTGGAAGATGCTGGTGTAGGGATAAGTAAGGGTAGAATTCAAACAAATAACAGAATGGAGACTAATGTAAAGGGAATTTACTCTGCTGGTGATGTCACTGGCGAAATTATGCTCGCAAATGTTGCCATGGTCCAGGGATCAGTAGCCGCGGAGAATGCCATGGGCAGAGATTCAACTATGGATTATCGAGTGGTTCCGCGCGGTATCCGGACGTTCCCTGAGATTGGGGCAATGGGTATAACCGAGAAGGAGGCTAGAGAAAAAGACCTGGGGGTAAAGATAGGTAAGTACCCGTTCATGAGAAATGCTAAGGCTTCGATGTTGAGCGAGGGCAGTGGCTTTGTTAAAGTTATTGCTGACTCGGCATCGGGTGAAGTTCTGGGGGTTCACATCATTGGACCTCAGGCCACCGAGCTCATACATGAAGCATTAATAGCTATGCAAATGAGAGGGACTGTCCAAGATGTAGCAGCTGCTATCCATGGTCATCCCTGTTTACACGAAGCAATGCAACAGGCTGCTCAACGCTTGTGCAGTTAGGCATTTTATACGCCTAACCGGAAATTAAAAATAATTGACAGAAAATTTTTAAAGCTCTCAAAAACCTTGTTTGAAGAGCACCTCATTGAGTAAAGATATAAGTGCTTAGGTAGAGCAGCATTAGCACATTAATATCATTTATAAGGCCGTCAATCGGGAATTTTCTTAAAATACTTCAGGAAGAGGGAGCAGATGACTTGTCGTGAAGGGAGGTGATAGGGTACCCAGATTTGGGGTCAAAGGCGCTGAGCTGAAGTAGAAAGTCATAGGAAGGCAATACGACGATCTTTGGCATTTACCTAATCCGTTTAAAATCTAAGGAGGAGAAAATGGAAGAAGAAAAAGAGCGGGGGATTAAGCAATGGGATGAGGTACCCGGGTTTGAATTCATTGATGAGGTTGATATTCCCGAGATGCATTCGTGGTTTCATGTACCATATAGCATACCACCATGGACACCTCTATTTGGTTGGCACTGGATGAATTATTGTGCTCGGGGAGTGCAGTACGCTGCTGCCGTGCTAAGCCTACCTAGCTGTAAAGGTTGGCCTCTGAGGTATATAAATGGAGGTTTGTACGCTGCCTTCTATATAGTTAGAGACGAAAATGAGATTGCCGAACGGGAGGTCAAATTCCGCCAGGCTTTAGTCCCCTGGATTGAGGACTTTGATGGACTTTGGGCCGGATACAAGAAGGAACTTCTGGATATCTATGATAAGCTCAAGGCAGTGGATTTAGATAACGCCACCGATCTCCAACTGTCCGATCATCACCATGATCTAAAGCTGGCTTGCAAGAGGATGTGGGAAATTCATTTCGTTCCTCTATATGCTGCCAATAGTGCGTGGTTATTGCTTGATAAGATGGCCCGGGAGCGCTTCGGCATAAGGGACCAAGACCCTGTATTCCAGGACATGATACGTGGCTTCCCCAACAAAATATATGAGACGGACAAGGATATGTGGCAATTTGGGCGGCTTGCTACCGAAATGGGCCTGGAAAATCTCTTCACGGAAAATGACCCCCAATCTATAGTCGCCAAACTTCAGCAGTCTGAAAAAGGCAAGGAATGGTTCAATAAATTCATGAACTATATGGAGACTGACGAAGTTGGGGGCTGGAGAATGAGACGCAATTGTGACTTTAACGAGCCCTACTGGCTGGAGGACCCGGCTACGCCCATAGGACTGGTAAAGGATTATGTCGAGAGAGGTACTGGCTATGACCTGGAGGCTACCAGAGCAGAGCTGTCCACCAAGAGAGAGGAAGCCATAGCTGAGTTTATCAGCCGAGTACCGGCAGACGAAAAAGACCTCTGGGAGGGACTCATCCGGCTGTCGGGGAAAGCCAGCTCGTATAGCGAAGAGCATAATCTTTATTGCGAGCTAATGGCACATGCTTTCATGCGACGTGGCTATTTGGCCATGGGAAGAAGACTCGTGCAGAAGGGAACAATTGATACCCCTGAAGATATCTTCATGCTTAACCCGGAAGAAATTGATAGGGTAATACTTGTCCCTGAATATCATGACATGCGTTGGATAACAAAGAGACGCAAGGCTGCCTGGGAGGAGTGGTGTACTAGGCCCAATCCTCCAATGTTTACTGAACGAGCCAGTCCTGAGGAAGCAGTAGGTATGGATTTGCTGCCCTCGGGAGATGCTATGGCTATTAAAATCGTCCTTGGTGAATTGCCCGAGGTAAAGGCGGAGCTGAACGCAGACCTCTGGGGTCTATGTGGCTGTGCTGGAGAAGCAGAAGGAATTGCCCGTGTATGTTTTGTTTACGAGGATCTAAAGAACTTACGGCCAGGCGAAATCCTGGTCTGTCCTAGCACCAACACGTCCTGGACACCTGTCTTCGGTTTAGTCAAGGGTGTAATCACAGATGCTGGTGGGACCCTGTGCCATGCGGCTATCATCGGCCGTGAATATGGAGTCCCTACCGTTTGTAATACCCGCGAGGGCACAGCAAAAATCAAGTCCGGGCAACGCGTCAGAATAAACGCAAACGAAGGTGCCATTTTTTTTCTTGATAAATAAACATGGTATCAGGAATGAAACTTTGTAAATTTTTTTCAGAATGCCCCGTCAAATAGGGGCGAGTGCATACAGTGGGGTTCAAGGGGTATATCCGGCTGAACCCCACTTTTAAGAGTGCGGCATCCAAGGTGTTTTAGAGGTTAAAGGAGGAGGAAATGGGAAGGCTGGAAGACAAGGTAGCTATTGTTACAGGTGGCGCAAGGGGCCTTGGCAGGGTCTTTTGCCTGGCAATGATAAAAGAAGGCGCCAAGGTAGTTGTTGTGGATATTTTGGGTAATGAAGCCCAACAGACGGCTGAGGAGATCAGGACCGGGGGCGGTTCTGCTATTGGGATCAAGGTGGATGTTTCCTCTGAAGAAGAGACCCTCTGGATGGCTGAGGAGACTATAAAACAATTCGGCCGAATTGATATCCTGATAAACAATGCGGCTATATTCGCCGGACTGGGACGCAAACCGTTTTATGAGATTCCTACTGAGGAATGGGAAAGGTTGATAACAGTTAATCTAAAGGGACCTTTTTTGTGTGCGAAGGCGGTCTTTCCCCAGATGAAGGAACAGATGAAAGGCAAGATCATCAATATGGCTTCGGAAACCGCATTCACGGGATCTAGGGGCTTTATTCATTATGTCACCTCCAAGGGGGGAATCCTCAGCTTTACCCGGGCACTGGCTGCAGAATTAGGTCAATATGGTATCTGCGTCAACACTATAGCTCCCGGTTTCACGGATACGGAGGCAGCCAGGACAGTTACCGATGATATTACGAAATATGACACCAGCCGCACACCTTTGGGAAGGCTGGAGCAGCCAAATGACCTGGTTGGATCCCTCATTTTCCTCGTTAGCGATGAAAGTGACTTTATCACCGGACAGGCCCTGGTTGTTGATGGTGGTCGATATATGCATTAGGATATCCGGTAGCCGGAGCACTATAAATATAGATATGAGGGCCATCTCATCCTGCCTGCTTTCCGGCCCTGAGCAGTCCTTAGGAACAAGGTGAGTGGCAGTGACATCCGTCCTATAATTCGAAAATGCACAGCGGCCGATCTCCCATAGGCTCTTAGGGGGTTGACGGGCATATTGTAATGCCACTGGATTTCTCATGCCTGAAGATTTCATACAGCCTGCCGCAAATAGCTTCGAACATTGGGAGCGTAGGGAGAAAGAATGAAAAGGACAAAGAATATATTTACACTCTGCAGGATGTGCGACCAGGGCTGCGGGCTTGAAGTGACTGTGGAAGATGGACAGCCCGTGAGGATACAAGGTTCCAGAAACCACCCTTATAACAAGGGGTGGCTCTGTGCAAAAGGCAGGGCGGGGCTGGATTTTTTCTATTCCCCTCAGAGGCTGTCTTCCCCACTGATTAGGCGGGAGGGAGAACTCGTCCCTGTAGAATGGGAGGAAGCCCTTGACTTTGCTGCGGAAAGACTTGGCAGAATGAGAGATCAGTATGGCCCCGAGAGCGTGGCAATTTACCGCGGAGAGGGTATAGGGCATCAGGAGATAAAATACTATATGAAGCGCTTTGCCAATGTCTTGGGGACCCCCAACTTCATTGGAGTGGGCTCTTTGTGCCATTTCTCCAAGACACTTTCGGAACAGCTCACCTACGGCGCCGGGACCGGACCTGATATTGCCAATACGCGCTTTCTGGTGATTTGGGGCGGAAACCCATTCTTCTCTCATGAGCCTGTGGTTCCCGGGGAAATATCCAGACTTAAGAAGAGCGGCGGAAAAATCGCGGTCGTTGACCCGCGAAGGACCGAAACGGCTTCCAAGGCAGATCACCATTTGGCGGTCAAACCGGGCCGGGATGAGATCCTGGCCTTGAATATGCTCCATGTCATCTTAAGGGAAGATCTGTGGGATAAGTCATTCACCGACAAATGGGTCCCCGGGTTCCATGGCTTTTCCGAAAAAGTTCGAGAAGATCGATTTTCCCCGGAAAACGGAGAGTTTATGACGGGAATAATGCCTGACCTGGTCCGTCAAGTAGCGCGCTCCTATGCCACGACCAGGCCGGCCTGTATTTATTTGGGAAATGGCCTGGAGCATCATAGCCACGGAGTGAACACCATGCGCCTCCTGGCCATCATGAAGGCCATAACCGGAAACCTGGACGTTCGTGGGGGAGATATCATCACGCCCGAGCCCAACCTGCGAGACATGACCATGCCCCTGCCCCAGCCATCCATTTCCCCTGTGGGTTCTGAAGAGTTTCCCTTGTTCTGTAAGATGCGCAAGGAAGGGCACGTGCTTGCCGTCCCGGAAGCGATTTTGGAAGGGCGCCCCTATCCCATTAAGGGAATGATTATCGGGGGAGGAAACGCTTCCCTGGAATGGCCCAATAGTATAAGGGTCCGGGAGGCGCTCAAGAAACTGGAATTTCTACTGGTCATAGATGTGGTTCGTTCCCCTGATTGCGCATATGCAGACGTGGTTCTTCCCGCATGTACCTATCTGGAACGGGATGAACATCGGGTAAATGCTGATCATTGCTTTCATCATATCTCTTTGAGAAGACGGGTGGTGGAGCCAGTATATGGTCTTCCCGACCAAATGATTTGGGCGAGATTGGCAAAGCATATGGGGTTTGAGGAATATTTCCCGTGGAAAACCTGCCAGGAAGGCATAGACTATTTATTGGGTGATGAAGGTGTATCATACGAGGGTCTGATTTCACAGGGCGGAATCTATGAATATGGAAAAAGGGAATATAAGAAATATGAACAGAAGGGTTTCCGTACTCCGACCGGGAAGGTCGAGATCGATTCTGAGCGGCTAAAAGCCTTTGGATACGACCCCTTTCCCATCAGAGAGGATGTTCTCGAACCGTTTCAAGAATCCGGTGAATTCCCCTTGTTCCTCACGACAGGGGCAAACCTGCTTTGTTATGTGCATTGGCAGTACCGTTACGTTCCGAGGCTTAGAAAGATGTTTCCTGAGCCTGTGTTTGAGATTCATCCGGAAACCGCCGCTCAATATGGTCTATCAGAAGGTGAAATGGCCGAAGTGCATACCACACACGGAAGAATTCAACTGAGGGCACATGTTACACCCAGGATACGTCAAGATACAATAAACATCCCCCAGGGGTGGGAGGAGGCCAATGCCAATGAGTTGACAGGCACACAAGATGCAGACCCCATTTCAGGGTTCCCAAACCTGAAATCCCTCAG
>Ga0114925_10000982_pt1 | contig 13611 bp, 21 predicted proteins | sample SumtaG_2_FD_87287 | JGI IMG/M metagenome (GOLD analysis project Ga0114925, IMG submission 87287) | Deep subsurface microbial communities from Indian Ocean to uncover new lineages of life (NeLLi) - Sumatra_00607 metaG | ecosystem: Environmental > Aquatic > Marine > Oceanic > Sediment | place... | reverse complement strand
TCTAATATCGTACTGCCAACAGTGATCCTTATCATAAGTTACATACAACTCATGATGTTTTAGGGTTGGTTCTTCAAAACTTCCCAATGTACTTTGTATTTCGTTCTTCTTTTTTTCTATATCTCAACACTCCCCAGTAATGTTCTGGACATAATCCATGTTCCCAACATTCATTATCTCTTGGATAACGTGGTGTTTGTTTTAAACATCCCTCTTTTGCACAAGTCATTTCCAAGACCTCCAATTATGTACCCTTTTCTTTTCTAAATAATTAAACACACCGACAAAAATTAAGAATGGAATTACACCCAATACGATCGGAAACATACTTGGTTCAACTGAACAAACATAACCTTCCTCTAAACATCTGTTAATAATTTCATTTCTTTGTACGTCTTCAATAGGTACGAAGAACAATGCATAAAAGCTAATTACAGCAAAAAGTGAAACTGCTGCAACGATTATCGCAGTCCGTAAGTTCTTTTCTCGTTCATCCATCTTCCAACAATCCTAAAATAATATCTTTCTCAATGTCAGTGAATATACATAACTTCTGAAGTTCAGATTCTATTTCTCGTTTAATTACAGTATTTTCATCTAATTCAGTATCAATAGTATCCATATTATCCATACTATCGTTACTAATCATACTTGTGACACCCACAATCGCAACAAGTCCACATGCATTTTTTACATTCTCCCCTACCACAATATACTCCTATACCACCTCTACCTGCACTACTTACCATTTTGACAATCTCCTTTGCAGTTTTCTATTTTAATAATCCCTTGATCAAGCAGATATTGCATAGTATATGAGAATTCTTCGTCACTAAGGTAGCCTTGTGACCACCAATGAGCATTACCTTTTACCCATTCTGGTATAACATAGTGCTTGTTATCTGGATTTAACACATCATTATTAGGAAAATTACCTGTTGCGAATAAGATAAAGATGATTCCTACTGTGAATCCTAATGAAAATAAACCCATTATCTCGAATTTATCCAAGGTTTTATCTTGTTATAACCAACTTAAAACTTCTTTGATAACACTAATTTTAACTCTTGTTGACATGTATAGCAATAAAAATTACCATCAGCGATCCGTGCAACATGATTATGATGACATGAGTTACTCACACAGACTGCTGATAATGGTGTTATTTAAAATGATTTAATCAAATAATTTCTTTTTAATCAAATCAATTAACTTAATATCATTTCTTGGTTCTCTCTTGTATAGATGAAGTAAGTCAAATGTTTCTGCCATTTTCTTCCAATTCATGTTATGTAAATCGTTTAGGTGTGGTAACATACCAAATAATCTCTTATGTTCCCTACAATGTGGACAGTTGTAAAATTGTTCTGATTCTTCATCTGAAACATTCATGTTTTTCTTTAAATGTTCTTTAATTGTATGTGGAGCTAGTAAAATTTTCTTGTTTGACATTCCATAATTTCTTGCTAAGCCACCCAATGCACAGTAAGCCTGATTACCAGAAAATAATGCAATAGGAAAAATATAACATAACCAAGCACGTTTGTATGGCAGATTTCTTAGATCATCTGCTATTTTCTGAGTTGGTTCTATTTTCGTTGTTAGGCTCATTCTTATGTTTCCTAAGAACATGGATGTTTAAATATTTGTCTAAAACGAATGTTTGTTGACAAATAGGACAGTGTTTCATCAATATTTTCTCTCTAACCTCTTTTTTAAATCTGCTATACTTGGAGGAAACTGATCTTGTATAGTTATTTTTCTTCTTGGGTATCTACCACCAAAGCAATTTTGACATAAAGGAGTACCTTTGTCTATGAATAATTCTACATCTGAAGTGAGACATTTATGGCAAATTCCTCTCATTCTGATACTTTGCTATGAAGTTCAGCTCTTTTGAGAGTTTGGAATCATTATTTTTCTTTACTAGCTCTAAACAAATAGACCACCAATCAGTCATAAAATGGATTTCACCTCAACAATAAAACCCAATTTTCTAACAGTTCCAATTTTTAATTTATCTATTAATTTTTGATTCCCTGATAAAATTAATTTTCTTGTTTTTTTATTTCTAATAAGTGTCAATCTGCAACTTTCACTACAATAAGGTTCTATTCTTCTTGAACCACGATAAGTGTTTTCTGTATAATTTTCACCACAAATAGTACAAACACGATTTTTAAGGCTTGTAGCTTTGGTTCTCATGCACACAGTTCTGTTTTGACTTGCACTAATTTTTCAAATTGAATGTCTTGAAATCTCTCATCGATGTTCGTTCCGTTTATGTATTTTGAGCAGTTATCAGCTAAAACGTATGCAATATCATTTTCTTCAAGACCGAATGATAGGAATTCTTTCATCAGTCTTTCATTTAATGAACGTGTTTCTTCTACTGGCGTATCTTGTTTATGGTCAAATGGATTTGTTATTGCCTCAAAAAATTTCTCTGGTTCTATTCCTTTCTCTTCCTGTTTCCTTTCTATTATTTCTTCAATAGATTCATCGGTTGGTAAGATCATAGCAGGAACTTTAATATTCAAATCACCAAAAACAAATATACCAACAACAATTCCAACTGCTAAAAGAATTGCAGCAACAATTCCAACTGCTCTAAAATCTGTAACTTCTACTTCTTCGTATTCGTCACTCAATTTAATATCCCTTTGTTATTATTTCTGTTTTAAGTTTATTGATTAACTTTCTTCTCTCTTTAATCATCCCATCATAACACTTTTTCTGTTGTTGTAATTCCTTGATCTGCTTCGTATAAAACTGGATTTTCTGGTGTGATGTTGCATTATACGGTAGAACGTCTGTTATTGCTGGCATGATATAATCATGATATAACTTGCGTATTAAAGTTATCTCGAACGATTAGTTTCGGTTTCATCCCTCTATTGTCTCGTATGCGTATGCTGGGTTTCAATTTTTCCATGACTCGTATGCCTAACTTGGTTTGCACCTTCACAGTGACTCGTAGTGGCTATATGTTTTTCATTCTCTTAGTGACTCGTTTTTACGTCTTGGGTTTCAGTCAGGTCGTGACTCGAATATGCACTTTGGGTTGCAGTAATCTTCTTCTGTCTCGAACATACTAAGTGGGTTTACATGCATACTACGTTCTCGTTTGTACTCGTTGGTTTTCAAGATCATCTTGACTCGAATTGTTCACATGGTTTTCAGTGTGGTCATGTCTCGAAAATCGGAGGTGGATTTCATTTACGGTCTGCCTCGAATTCGGAATATGGGTTGCAAGTATTAATTGTCTCGGAGGCTTGTTTTGTGTTTCAAGATAGAACTGACTCGTAATACCATCAGGTGTTTCATATAATAATTGACTCGTATGGTTTTTCTCGGTTTCAATCGTAGATTGACTCGAATATTGAAGTTGGGTTACAAAGTCACCATGTCTCGTTACATCAAGTTGGTTTTCATTACTTATTTGACTCGTAAAACAATTTTGGTTTTCATACAGGAGGTGACTCGAAATTTGCTTGTGGATTTCATTCTTTGAGTGACTCGTATTTTTGTTTTGGGTTGCAAGAGGTGGATTAACTCGTATAGGATAGATGGGTTTCACAATCATCTTAACTCGTACAATCTGTTTGTGTTTCAGTAAAGCATTGACTCGTATTGACTTTATGGTTTTCATCAAATTGATGACTCGCATAGGACACATGTTTTCAAACTGCTTGTTGGCTCGTAGTTTTGCTTTGGTTTGCACTCTATGACTGACTCGTACTTTGTTGATGTGTTTCATCTTGATATTAACTCGTAAACTCTTTTTGGTTTTCATGAATGAGGTGACTCGAATAAGATTCTTGGATTGCATATTTGCTCTGTCTCGTACACTATTGATGTGTTTCAGTAAAGCCCTGACTCGTATGTATCTATTGGATTTCAAAATTAGAATAAGACTCGTAGTGAAATTTTGGTTTGCACATCTCATAAGACTCGTATTTTTGGCTTGGGTTTCAAACTGATCCTGACTCGTTGATCCTTCATGGGTTTCACGAACTTGGTGACTCGTATCATGGTTTTGTGTTTCAACTATATATTGACGGACTTTTCTATTGTGTTTCATCATCGTATTGCCTCAATGTCTTCTCTTTAGATACAGTTCAATGATTTCATGAACTGCTTCACTTCGTTTCAAGTTGGACTTTGCACAATACTTGTCTAGTTTTTTAATGAGAGTCAGGGGAATGGACACTTCAAATCTTCCATTCGCCCTTAGTTTACTTTGGTTGTTGTTTGCTTTTACAGCGACATACCTAGTTGGCAATAGCTAATCCTCCTTATCTACAAAGGGACTAACCATTGAGTGACCAAGTAATTTTCCAGCGTATGCTTCAGTTACAGGTAAGCCTTCCATTTCACGCCATCTAGTCCATAGATGTGAGAGGAAAGTCTTTACTACTTTTCTCTTAGCACGATTGTCCAAGTGTCCTTTGTTGAAGAATGTTTTACCATTCCTAACTTCTTTAGTAGGATGTTTGGATACTTCATCGGCTTTTACCAAGTCGTAAATCTTTCTGTAACCAGACTTTGCTGCTGGCTGTTTAACGAAACTACCGCCAATCTTCCAACACAATACCTTCATCTTGTCGTTCCAATTAGATTGATAGCCTATGACTCTACGTTGAATCATTGGTACAGTTGCCTTGTCACATACTGGACAGAGTTCAAATGGCTTTAGTTTCTTAGCCTTTGTCTTTTTCTTCTCTCTGTTTTCATACTCGACAGTGACGAAAGTAGGTGTTTTACAGTTAGGACAGAACCTGTTCATTCCATAACCTGACAGTTGCCATAGTTTTGATATGTTTTCAAACTTTGCAACATCATCAACGTATGCAATTAATCCTGCTGAAATGATTGGGCCTATACCTGCAATCTTGGATAGATACTCCTTGTAGATTGGGAAGTTAGGTAGTTGTTTAGTTAGAAGTGATTTGATTCTAGTCTCAAACGTTTCTGCATCATGTAGCAAGTCTTTGACACCGTGATATTCTAGTTCTTTATCAGTAATGTCGTTACATCTTACGTTACCAAATATCCTATTTGATGTGATGATCCTCTGCTTTTGAAAGTCATAGTAGATTTCTACTAGTGAACGCATTAGACTAAGTGGTATTTTCTTAGGCTTTGTCTCTGAATATGGTTTCTTGATTACTTTAGTTTTAGTTGACATTTCTCTATTGTTCACCTCCCTTATCATTTATCTCGTTTAATTTATTGCGAGTATCAACGATCTCTTTCTGAACCTGTGCTACTGATTGCTTTGCAGTTCCTGCAATCTTCTTCATAAGCTTGTATAATTGCTGTTGTGATTCGTATCTTCTGTCATCAGCAATTAGTAACACTTCATTATCGTTAACACATTTCTTAATGAAATGTTGCCATGTCATCCTATCAAAATCAGATTCATATCCAACTTTGAACAAAGTCCTAAACATTGGTGCTTTGTAAATGATTGAATGTGCGTCATCTGATATTTTTAGCATGGCTATTGTAAACTCTCTTGCTTTAGTAATATCCTCATCTGTAATTTTCTTTAAAAATTTCTCAATATCTCTAACGTGAACTGCTCTCATTGTTTCTAGTTTGGTGTAGTATAGAGCATTAAAAATTGAATCGTATCTACCTTTGTGACTTGATCCATTAAAAGAGTACCAATCTCTAAGTCTGTTGAATAGCTTTACGTTGCCAGCGTCTATTGCTTTCAAATGATTAAGCAGGTTTAGTTTTTTACCTAGATTGTTGCGTCTGTAAATATCTCTTGCTTCTTCAGGTGGTGCAATCATTAAAATCAGATCATAACTCTTACATCTGAATTTGTCTCTTAATTTCTTCAAAGCCTCAATCCTATGCTGACCATTAATGACTTTGTATTTGCCTTTTTCTTTGATGACTGTTAATACATTGTCATAGAACTTACCTTGAACCATAGCTTCTGCAATCATGTTTACATGTCGTGGTGAAATCTTTCTCTCAAAGTCTGCATAAGCGAAAGTCTTTTCCAAGTCTTTCAAAGGGAACTTGGTTATTTCCTTTCTCTTCATCTTTGGTGGATTGTATATTACTCGTGCCATTCCTAGTAGTATATGGATCATGGGGTACTTAAGTATTATGCTATAATCATGTTAAGACCGAAGTGGTACGGATTGATTCCGTACCTGAACTTCAGACAAGTGACTCGTATTCCCGTTTTGGTTTGCATCATTCAAGTGACTCGTAAAATAAGTTTGGGTTGCATAAGAACTGTGACTAAATACTAAGTATATTCTGCTTAGTATGCTTAGTATGCTTAGTATGCAGATTTGCATACTATTATTTCGATTTTCCTTTTTGGTTTTCATGCAAAAATGTCTCGACAATAAGTAATGGGCTTCATTAAAATAATGTCTCGTATTTGTAGTATGGGTTTCTAACAGTAGATGACTCGTATTTCCCAAGTGGGTTTCAATCTGACATTGACTCATTAAATTATTTTTTAATATTGATCTATAAATGGTTGCCTATGTTGGTTGTCTTATTTTAGTTAATCACAATGAATACCGTAACATTTTACTTCGTCTTTTTTAGCTTCTTCTCGTTCGGCTTTTTGTCTATCAGTACCTTCTGGATATTTTAATCTCATTTCTTGTAAATATTCTACCCGTTGTTTTTCATCTTCACATGAGACTATCGCATTGTTCTCCATTAATTTAAAGTCCTCACACTCTTGGATTTCTTTATCGATTGGATCTATATTTTCTTGTATGTCCTTTCGTATTTTTTTTATTTTTTCATCTCTTTCATCTTCATCATAACAATCCACTTCCTCATCATCTTCATTTTTAATAGTATCATATCCAAAAGATTCACAAAGAATTATCTCATAATATTCCTCTCTTTCATCTTCATCTTCACAATCAAAAAGTAATCTTCTGTAACTACCATTCCTTCTTTCTTCATCCCAAATTTGTTCCTCTTTACAATCTTGAATGTCTTCTAAATCTCGAAGTCGTTCAGCTCTTAACTCTGCATTTGTTTTATTTTTATCATCTTCGTCATCATCGTCACGATCACAATAAATTCCAAAACAAGTTTGTCTGTCGTCATCAATCTCTTCACCTAATACAAGTGTGATTCGATCACATTCCTCTTTGTGTGTTTCATAATCTGTCAAGTCAGTGTATTTGTTTTCTTTTTCGTCATCACAATTTGCTCTTTCCCATGATTCTAATTCAATTATCTGATCAATTTTTAATTCCTTTTTCAATAAATCTTTGTAAAAGAAACACTCTCTGTCACAATCTGGAAATATTGTTGAGTTAATAAAAGTCTCAACCTTTGGATCATAATCTAAACTACCTTTACATTTTTTGTAAAAATAATTTAATACATCTATTAGAATTTCTGAACCGTTATTGTTCCAACCTATTGAAGCACTTTTACAACTGTCCATCTTCAATCCTACATATTGTGTCATGATTTGATTCTCAAAAATATCTCTACTATCTTGATAAACTAAGCTAGAATGAATTACAATTTGCTTTGAACGATCCCAAGTATAATCATCTGGATCAACAAAAACAAGCCAAGGTAAATTCATGAATCTATAATATTCAAATGAATTAAAGATTGGTGGCTCTTCTCTTTCCCATAATCCAGTTTTGTTATTGAAGAAAAAATCACCACTTAGATACTTGTCACTGTTATCATACATCTCTGCAAGCTCTTTGTATGTAGGACAAGAACCAGAAATCTGACATGACTTTGATATTTGAATTGCTATAAAGTTCCTAGATTTTTGAATGTCATCCCATATTTCCTGTTGCTCTTCCAAGTCAATATCAGCATCATCACGATCACAATAGATTCCATAGCAATTTTTTTCTCCTGCTGCATTTGAAGTTGCAGCCCAAATTACTAGAAATGAGATTGTAAGTATTAAAACCACAGTTGGAAAGTGGTCATTATCATAAATTTTTTTAAGGGTTTGTTGTAACTGCATCAACCATACTCACACCATCAAACATCTCAACAACGTATTTGACTCCTTCGGATGATTGATCAGCAAAAATTGGATTACCCCATAAACTAAACACCCAAACTCCAACAAATACACTAGAAAATAAAATCACTGGTAGATGTTTTTTTAGTTTATCTAAGCTCTTCAAGTTCCTTCTTTTTTCCTCGTTTGTTAGACCAGTACCATATTGATAAAACACATGCACATCCACTTAGGAATCCCAAACCTACTGATAATGTGACTTCTGCTACTGCCATAAATTCAGTTGATTTAGTTGTTTAAAAAACTATACTTTGGTTAATAATACTCGATTAACTTAACTAAAAACTAACTTATAATCATAAAAATTTGTGAGTTTAGCTTCAATAAAGAAGTTTTATCAGAATTATAATAATGGACATATTATCTATCAGGGAAATAAAGAGGTCATTAAAGTCATTAATAGGCAAAAACCGAAAAGAGTCTTTGAATTTGGATGTGGTACTGGGAAAAATCTGAATATTGTTACTGCTGATTATCGTTGCGGTATTGATTTATCCGTTCCTGCGATTGAAGAAGGAAAGAAATTCTACCCTGACATTCATTTAATACTTGAAGATGAAACCTTTTTGCCAACAATTCGAGATAATTATTTTGATGTAGCTTTTACCGTATCAGTTTTAGATCATATTCTTTCTCCTACTGCTGATATTATTGTTGAGGAATTGAAGAGAATATCAGAAAATGTTTATGTTGTAGAATCAAATGATTTGTGGCAACCACTATGTTTCCCTCATGATTATGAATCAATGGGTTTCAGAAAACTAGATTACACTTGGACTAGCCCAACTACTAAAGCTGTTTACAATATGTACCATCTTAAATCAGAAACTTATTCCTAATCATCTAAGTTTTTATCATCTAACAAAGTTTTTAGTTTATCTTCAATTACTTCAAGTCGTTCTACTTTTTTACTACTGTATTTATTTTGTAGTTTAACTTCACCAATTAACTCTAACAAAATACTTAATGTCACTTTTTGATATGGATTCTTTCCCCATTCTATATGAGCATGAGTACCAAACTGGTGTTTAGAGTAATGCCAGTAACCCATTCCTATCAACATTGGTGTTCCTACACCAATAGCAAATGCAACAAAGTATGCAAAATGTGGGAAGGCATATCTAACCAAACATAAAATATCTCCCTGTTCTGTTAATGATTTGCCTTGATCACAAGTTGTACCAAGTATTACAACAAAGTATGCAATCATTAATGCGTTTAAACCTGAAACAAGAAAGACGAAGTAGTAGGAGTATCCTGTTCTAAAATATAGCCAAGCTTTTGCTAGCTTTCGTTCCTCCATTCCCATGTTGAATTTGTTTCACTTGTTTTTAAACGGTTGGATTTTGTGGGTTTCAAGCTCCATCTGACTCGTAAATTCTTTTTGGGTTTCTTTCTATGATTGACTCGAACTATAACTTTGTTTTTTAAGCTTGTTGTCGTTCTCGTATTTCCATACTAGTTTTCAAATCTACAATGACTCGTTCGTTTTTTATGGGTTTCATGTTCATTCTGACTCGAATTACCCTAAAGTGTTTAACAAGGTATATGTCTCGAATCCTATGTTGTTTTTTAATTTACATCCTTTTGTCTCGTAATTACACCAGTGGGTTGCTTATTTATAATGACTCGCATTGTACTATTGGGTTTCAAAAACAAGCTCGCTCGTATGTCTCGTATGTAGTCTATGTGTTTCAAATCCCAGTGACTCGTTCATGCATTTTGGGTTTCAGAAAGTGAATGACTCGAACTTCGGTGATGTGGTTGAAATGTTATAATGCCTCGAATCTTTGTCATTGTGTTAAAAAGTTATAATGTCTCGTTTTTTCTTTTCACCTCTTTGTAAAACAAGTTGGAGGGGAGGATTAATCTCTTCCAACCTGTTCGTGAGTTAGCCACGTCAGCAAAATGATTCTAAGCCTTCAACCTCGTCAGTTAAAGAAAATTCTGCTAGCAGTTAACAATATCATATAATCATTGTTGTATATAAACGATCCACTAAATTTTATCTTAACAAATAGCTAAACACGATTGTAATGTTCTGGTTTACTTTCATAGATGTTTGCTTCTCGTATCATTCTTTGGATGAATGTTACTGCTTGTATGTCGCTGAAGAAACCAGTTTGTACCAATCTATCAATTAATGTCTGTCTTGATACTGGTAAACGCTTCTTACCTTCAATTTCTGCTAGAATATCCATGAACACTTGTAGTTTTGACATGTTTCTTTTATCTAAATCAAGCACTAACTTCTTTTTCTTCCATAGATTACGTTCTTCAACACAATATTTCTCTCTCTTTTTTAGATAAATTGTTCGTTTTTCTGAGAACTCTTCCTTTAATCTTTCAATTTTTTTATCTTTACCAGACTCTCGATAGGTTTCAAACTTTGCTTCGTAATCTATCTCTAAATCACGCAGTAGTTCATCTAAGGATTGAATCTTATGGAATATTCTCTTTGACTCTGAATACAATATTGAGGAAATCAACAATAATGTTATAAGTATTTAGGTCAACTTTGTTGGCGATCTATGAAATGTTAGATGATGAACCTCGATACTAACGTAGATTTTGTTACATTGTAGGCAAATTCCTTGCATATCATCTAACAACCTTCAGTTTGCTACCATGTTCTACTGCTCTTCTCATGAAATCCTTCTCTTCCTTAGTTGGTTTTCTCATTAGAGTTTCCACTACAAAGTCCCACTGTTCCTTTGATAATGGTTTTACAGTTCTCAATGGCATGTTTTTTCGTTTTCGTCTGCATGCATTTATGCGTTTCCGTTTGTCTGTGCCTGCCTGCGAGTTTTTTTTTCCCCCTTCCCCTCACCCTCAGATTGTTTCTCCCTCACCGCCTTACACTTCTATGATATAAGGAACACTGAAGTTCAGACCTTGTAAACTAATTTTTTAGCAGATCAATACACATAGCTGGGGGGGAAAAAATTTCTATTCTACTTGTTAGTTGATTAAAGCTGACTAACTAAGATATAACCATAATTAATTATTAATATGAAATGGTAGCTAAAAAACTTTCTACTTGGCATAAAGTACATTATTTGCCAATAATTCTTGAACGAGATGGCACAGATTGCTTCTATTGTGAAGAAGCCTTCCCTCCTTTAATGGTTCAAAAGGTAAAACGTTCTAGAGAAAGAGTCTTTGATCATTTGAATAATGATCCTAAAGATAATAGAGCAGAAAATTTATGCATAGCACACAGAGAATGTAATGAAAAAAAGAAGTGGAGGAATGAATGGATTGTTAAAGCAAAAAGGAAATTAAGAGAGAATGAGCAGTATTCACAAATGCACGCAAAGTCTCATGCCAATACTGATAAAGAAACAGGCACAGAAATGGATTCCAATGCAATATTTTCTGAAATATGTTTAAACTATCTTGGTGAAATGTTAGAACCTCATGGTGACGCAGCACCCGTTGAAGCAGAGTTAGACTATAAAACTACATTAGATTTGTTAACTGCAAAGGGATTCAAGAGATGTGGTCATGCTTCACAGAATACTTTTAGACGAATTATTGATATGTTGACTGCTGGTGAACACAACTTCACTAAGATGAAGAATGAAGATCATCGTTGGGTAATAAGATATAATTCCGAGAAAGATTTGATTTAATCCTCTCGGAATTCGTTTTATGATATGTTTTTCAATAGAGTCTTTTGACTCGAACGTACACGATGTTTTTCAACTTGTCATTGTCTCGAAAAGAAGAGGTGGGTTGCATCCCTGCATTGACTCGTATGGTTTCCATGTGTTTAAATCCGATCCATGAACTATTGTTTATTGTTATAATCATAATAAAAGTGTAATAGAAGTTGGAGTGAGTTCACGCATGTTCGATCCCTCATCTAGTCGTAGAACCCATCTGCACGAGGATTATGTGGTCGGTGAATTCGTTAAGCCCGACAACTGAACTTCAGAATACTCTTATTTAAGATATATTGAATGGATTCTTTCTTCTGTTTTTGTTTCCTTGTCTTATTTGACAAGTTACACACATTGAATTTGATCCTGCACTCTTATGACATGAAGGACATGATAATAATTTGTTGAATGTAGAGCGATGTTTCTTTTCTATTTTCTTTAACTTCCTTACTCTTTTGTTACCTATTGCCTTTAGTCTAGCTTCTTTTCGTTTTTTTGCTGCTGGTGATGAAAATAATCTATTTATTCTTGCTGACAATTAATCATCGCCAACCTTTATTCTACTATCCCCACTACAATCACAATCAGTACAACCAACATAATCATTCATGTTAGCCCATCCTCCTTCCTCATGACAGTGACAACGACAAAACATATTCATTTTAAATCACTGGCTCGAAACTCGATCCTGCTAATTGTCCTTTCCTTGCATCACTCCCTAAACCAGAAAATGTAGGTTCTAAGTCGCTTGGTGGTCTGTTTAATGTTACATTCTGTGCGAGAGGTAAATCACTCGCTTCAAATAATTCTGGATTAAGATCACCAAATACCCTTTGTCCTCCACCAATTCCAAATAATCCACCTGTACCTATACCAGATTTTATTATATCCTGTCTTTTCTTTTCTTTTCTTTCTTCACTTTGTCTTTGTATTCCTTCTCCTGTTCTAAAAATTCTATCTAATGCACCTAATCCAGTTGCACCTGCTGTTACTACAAATGCAGTTTCTACTAATCCACCACCAAGAAATTTAGCAACCCCACTTCCAGCCTTTTGAATTTTCTCTCCTGTGATTATCGGTTCACCTCTTGGTTGTTGTGATGGTAACTTGCCTTGTGCTTTTAATTCCTGTTTCCGTTTAATGTTTTTAGCTTTTGCTGTTTCTATTGCTTGTCTTGATGAAACTCCTGCTTGAAATATCTGTCCTCCAATGGCTTCACCGCCTTTGAATAACTCTGTTCCAATATTAAATGCAAAGCCCGTTGCTCTGTCAACATTTCTATCTATGATTTGTCTTGGTGTTATTCCTTTTCTTGTTTGTCTTACTTGTTCTTGGCGTATTTGTAATTGATTAAGATTTAATGGTCTTGTATCTGGATTTTGAACAAAACTTTGTCCTCCAACTGTTAATGCAGGTGGTGTATTTCTTGGTGCAAATATCTTAAATCCACCTGAACTTACTTTTCTAATATCAACTGATCTTGTCCTTGACAGTTGATTCACTCTACTAATTCTTCTTTTCAATGCACCAGTCTTTCGTCTTTGTTGTTTTGCTTGTGGAGGAAATCTTTGTCCAGCTCTTCTTACTGAACTTGTCTTTGTAATTTGTTTTGGTTTTATTGTTCTAGCAGGAGCTCTTGTAACTGTTCGTGATATTCTTCTTGATGTTCTTTGTACTCTTTTTCCAACTGTTCTAGTTGGTAATCGTCTTCTTGTACCTCTAGCCAAGTTCTAATCCTCTCTTTCTTACTTTATCAGCTCTTTTTGATAATTTTTTTGCCTGTCTATTTAATCTCATTACTCGTTTTTTTGATCTTGCTACATCTCTTCTGTGTTTAGCTAATGCTGATTTCTTTGTTCTTGCTTGTAATACTTCTATTCTAGCTTC